>Ga0256404_1007080_pt1 | contig 17991 bp, 21 predicted proteins | sample RumenRJG_01DNA_FD_185990 | JGI IMG/M metagenome (GOLD analysis project Ga0256404, IMG submission 185990) | Bovine rumen microbial communities from Lethbridge, Alberta, Canada - RJG_01 | ecosystem: Host-associated > Mammals > Digestive system > Stomach > Rumen | place: Canada: Alberta | collected...
CCATTAATATTATAACCTTTTTTGAATGGCCTGCAATAGCAGGTCTGGTTAAGGTCGCCTTTATTTAATTTTCAATAGTTTCAATTTTTCTAAAAAAACTCTTGACAAACATTAGCAAGATTTAACAAAGACGGCTCAATCAAAACCAAAAAGGGATACCAGCGTTTAGTCGTAGATAAAAATGGTCAGCCCATTTTAGATAAAGAAGGAAAAGCCTTATTGGAAGATATCCGTGTAGTAACCGGCACTTCAAAAAATGGAAAATATACTAAGACCACTTACAAGCGGTTGTCTCTTAAGACAAACCCGATGGACAAAATCAAGGAATACGATCATGAAACAAATAAATGGGAAAATGTAAATTACCAGGCGATCAGAAAACTTTGGGAGAAACATCATAACAATGTAATCCAGAAGCACAACATTAAAAATGAAAATGGCAAATTAGCCACCATCAATATGGATGCGTATGCTAAACAGGATAAGGATAAACCGGTTGAATTACAAAGAAAGCCACAGGAAAAAGAATGGGATAAGAAAAATAAACGTAACCATGAAGCAATTGCCAATAATCAGATAATCAAAAAGAGAAATCAAAATGCAATAACAATTAAGAAGTTACAAGACGAGAATGCACAACTCGATTACCAAATCAAAAAAGCAAATAATGAATATCTGAAAGATAAAGCCATCGTTGAACAGATTGACCCAAAGGCCGAATGGACAAAAACATGGACGACACAAGCAACTGAATTATATAAAATTACCTCCAGCCATTACAAATACACTCGTCATCAATTAGTTAAAACGATAAACGCCGCCCGGAAATACATAGATGAACTTCCAAAAAAATTAGCCAGGAAAGAACAGGTAGAACGAAAACGGATTGTACAACACCACAACTTAATGCTTCAGTTAGAAAAAAACATCCAGGTGAAAAATCTTACAGAACCGGAAACAATAAAATCATTAGCAGACGAAGCCTGGGACAAGTTGTCTGACCAGCAAAAAGTTTCTTTTGTCAGGGATAGATACGGATTAGAGACGGGTAAAACCTATGCCAGTGTATTAGCGCGTCAAAAAGAAGATTTTAATATTATCGACGGGCTGGAACAGTCCGCACCTGAAACACCAAATGAAAAAACGAACTTAAATATCATCCGTAACGAAGCAGAACATTTTTGTGAAACTCAAGATATAGTTGCATACCAAAATAACGCCTATGCAAAATGGGATACGGCATCTTATAAGGCGCCACCTGAAGAATTAATTAACGTATTAAACGTTTATGCAACCGTTGACAGATATTATACAGCAAAATTAAAAGAAGAACCGTGGCGCCCAGTCAGTACTGTAGGCGGATTTAACTATAATGTAGAAGAAATCGAAAAAGAAGCCCGGCTCGCCAATGAACAGCTGGCGGAAAAAGAAGCTGCGGCCAGAGCAAAAGCCGAGGCAGAACAAAAGCAACGAGAAGAAGCGGAAGCACGAGCAAAAGCCGAAGCAGAACGTAAACAGAGAGAAGAAGCCGAAGCACAGGCTAAAGCCGAGACAGAACGGAAGCAACGGGAAGAAGCCGCTGCCAGGGCCAAGGCCAAAGCTGAAGCTAAACGGGAGCAACAGGCGCAACTGGCCAGCCAGGCAGAATTGCAGAAACACCAAGCGGAATACCGAAAACAACACATCCGGAACAACTACGAGAAGCTTATACCTCAATATCAGGTTGCCGTCGCTTCTAAAGACCAGGTTACCGTCAACAAACTATCCGCTCTGGTCCGAAATGCATTCACAGAAAACGAAATTAAAAATAAATATGAACACGCTAAATCCTGGCGGGACAATGAACTCAACGCCATTGTGAACCAATATATAAACATCAAGACCAACTATGGTTTCAACGAAGAAACCAAGCGAGAATTAGAAAAACAATTTTTCGATTGCAGAAACAAACCGATAGTCCGAAACATCAATAAAGCTATCGCAGAGCATAACCAGACGGCATCGGAATATAATATAATCGGCACGAAAGAGTACCAAAAGTATTCCGACGAAGCAAATTTCTGGTATGGCGTCATGCACCCGAACAAGACCATCCGCCCAAGCAAGTCCGATTCCCCGGCTATCAATAGCGGGACCCCGGAAGTGCAGATTGAGATTCCCAAGAGCCGGCCGGCCAGAGGCCTGTCCGCACCCGCTTCTCAACGCCCAGGAACAAATCAGGGTTGGGAAGTACTGCCGAACGGGACGACCAGGCCAATAACTATCGGGCCTAACACGCTGAAAAGAGGCAACGACCACGAAAAATCAGCTATGGAACAGGCAGAGGACGAACTGTACCAGGGCTGGGATCCGTGGAAACATGGCCATGGGATGTGAGCAACAAGGAAGCGAAGGCAAATGCATCGCTTTTGCCGGAGCTTCCCTTTCTCACGCCAGCCCTCTTTTCCGCCACCCCGCCTTGTCTGCCATCTTGTCACAGGCCTGCGGTCCTGTCAAGCCTAACCGGCATTGACAGGACCTTGCCCTGTGATGACAGACTTTGCGGCGGGGATTGCCGGAAAAACTGTTTTGGTTTGGCTCGGCACCCTGTTGGACACGAAGCCGCTTGTCAGATGAGCAGCGGAAGGAAATGCGTAGCTTTTCCTGTAGCTGTTCACCTGATTTTTCGTTCGGCTCCTTTTTTGTTACTAATGCCTGTTTTTTTTCAGATATTTTTTCGCAAAAAAGCCTGCCCTACCGGAAGCAATGCGTAGCTTTGCAGGGCACAGCCACAACAGATAAAAAAACGGCGGAATGCATCGCTTTCCGCCGTAAAAAAATCCTATTTGTACAATTGCAACCGTTTGACTACAGGCTTCAAACGCTCTACATCCATGGGACGAAAACCAATCGCTATGAAACAACGGTCGCTACCGTCATCAGGAAGCAGCTCCGTCAAGCAATTGTCCCTGATGCAGAAAAAATCCTTGCCTTCGACCAGCCCATTCTCCTTTGCCGTTACCACTACTTTTTCCAAAGCATGCAGATTTTTAGCTTCCAGTAAGACTTTAGTAAAAATCCCTGTCAACCAACACAAGGTATCGTCGTCTAAATCAAAAGCAACATGTCCTTCCTTTTCGTTATCCAACACCACGTTAGACAAGAAAGCCATAGAAGCATGAGCCACCATCACAGCAAGCTTATGAGCCGATACAGGCTCGCCTGTTAACGTAAGTACATCTTTACGAACAACAAGGTATTGTTTTATAGTTTCAACGTTATTCATAATACACCCTCGAAAAACGCTACGATTTCTTCTAGGCTTACTGGCCGGAAATCGTTCGCATCCACCCCAACATCAAACTGGCGACGACCATTTTCACGGTTCTGCAGATTGTATTCAACAGGGCTATGCAAATGCCCGTGCAGATTATAGGATCCATGGCTATCCTTGTTCCACGCAACGAACGGATAGTGGCACAACACGAACGTCCGGTTCTGCCAGTGCAGCTCATGATACATTTTGACCCATTCGATACCGGAAGCCCTCGGATCAAACGTCTTCTCTCGCGCAAAATAGTCGTGATTGCCCATCAGCAGGTACTTCCTGCCCTTTAGCTGCGACAGGATTTCCATCGCCCGGCCAACCCGAACCATCGTCACGTCGCCCAAGATATAAACCTCATCGTTCTGATGGACAGTCTTGTTCCAGTTTTCTATTAATTTTTCGTTCATTTCTTCTGCCGTCACAAAGGGACGGTTAGTATAGACAATGGCATTCTTATGCCAAAAATGCAAGTCCGAAACAAAATAAATCATATGTATCACCTATTTCTATCCAAAAAACTTAATAACATCTTCAATGCAAACAGGCTTATAAATATTGGCATCAACACCCACATCATATCGCTTTACACCAGCCTGCTTCTGTTGGTGGTTATACACCATCGGGTTATGCTGGTGCCCGTGCAAATGAATGGCGCCTTTATAAAAATCAGTCCATTCCGCGATTGGATAATGGAACAGCACAAACTTTTGGTTACTAACGACCAGTTCAAAATATTCCTTTACCCACAGAAAGACCCAGCCGTACTCTTTCCACGCATGATTATCTACAAAATAGTCATGGTTCCCTTTAACGAGATATTTTTTACCTGTCAATCGGGACAGCACGGCAAAGGCCTGTTCCGGCCCTTTCATGGTCACATCGCCTAGCAGAAAGACCTCATCATCCGGAGAAACAGTATTATTCCAATTTTGTATGATTTTTTCATTCATTTCCAGCGCATCCCGGAACGGTCTGCCACAGTGACGGATAATCCTCTCGTGAAAAAAATGCATATCTGACGTAAAATAGATCATTCTCAATCTCCTTTTTTTATGCCTGCCAAAAATTCCTGCTTAACACATCCACGCAGCTTAACTTGCCACCGTCCATGAAGGAGCCAGTATCGCACAGGATAATATTGTTCTCCAAAAACTGCGGCGTTGTCGGAGGCGTATCAGAACCCATCCAATGCTTCTTCTTCAAAACACGCGTCGGTGTATGCCCGACCACAATCGTGCCATTCCGCCCGTCGTACAAATCAAAGAAACCTTCCCGCATCCAAATTAAATCACTTTCCCGCTGTTTATCCAACGGTATGAACGGCTGGATCCCCGCATGGCAGAAATAATATTCTCCCACCTGATAATGATTGGACAGCATGCGCATCCAACGCAACCGTTTCTGTAGTTCAGACTTTTTCAACGTCTTGAATTGTTTAAAAGTATCTTTTCCGCCATTGTCCAGCCAAATCAGAACCATCTGCTTGCCGAAGTTATCCATCAAAGACCGCTTCCGGGCTTCGTATTCGTAATAATTAATGCACATGGCTTCGTGGTTCCCCAATATGGGGATAACCCGTTCCGGGTACTGTTTGTACAAATTCATTACATAGTCCAGGCATTCCAGCGACTGCGGCCCACGGTCAATGTAGTCGCCCAGAAAGATCAGCATATCGTCTTCCGGATCGAATTTTACTTTTTCCATTAACGCGATTAATTTGTCATACATGCCGTGGATATCGCCAACGGCGAGAATACGCTTAAACATCATCAACCCTCTTCTAACCCCAACAAATACCGCGGCGGCAGTGGAAATGGAATACAATTAAACCTAACTTCATTGCCTTCACTGATACCATTAATAACGCGAACCCTTTCCGAACCATCACAATTATTATCTGAAATCATCCAAGGGCGTGATATATCCACTTCGACAACCGCAACATCATATCTAAAAATAGTTGGCTTGTATGTATAGTAAACGACACCGTCTTTTTCACCCAAATAATATTGCTGCCCGTTAGCACTTAACCAATCCGCAAAAGCCATCCTGTCAGCCAAAGTACATCTACGATATTCTTTTGGGCAGCCTTCTGGGACTTCACCAGCACAGTAACCAGAAGCATAAACCACCATCTTAACCATTTTCTGTTCCATAAAAAGCCTCCAAATCAATCCTCCGACGGATACACTTCAGGATATATACGGTTATCAGCATCTACACGGTCAAGATACATAATACGCTCCCAGGGCCATTCCGGGTCATCAGAAGAATGATAACACCACGGCCGCGAAATATCTAAATCAATAATCGCAACAGTATGTCTCCAACTACCTTTATAATAAAAATACTTAATGCCATCCTTTTCACCACTAAAATATTGCATTCCATTAGTTAGAAACCATTCTGCCAAAGCAATCCGGTTTTTAAAGAATGGAAAAGAATAATCAGGACAACCAATCTCATCTAACTCAGCATCACCACAGTAGTCGCTTTCATAATAAAACAATGCATACTTAACTATCTTATTTTCCATAAAAACACAACCCGTCAAATTTATTTTTTACCATAAACACTTACTTTACCACGCACGAATCCCCAGTAAAACCATGCGACACCAGCTTAGGCTGAACATCAGGCTTAACCTGGTTGTACTGCCCAACCTGATCCAAATACCATATACGTTCCTTACCGTCATATCGATGCAAGAGCCAAGGTTTGCTCACATCAACCGGAACCACCGCCATACGAGAAGAAACCATGCCTTTCAGCCAATGCACCGCAGAGCTTTTGTACTCAAAAACAGTTATGTTATCATGTACCTCTGTAATACAATCCTTACAATGTTCAAGTAGCCAGACTGCCAACGCTTTTCTTGACGAAAAATCAGGTGCTTCCAACTTTTCTGGACAGCCATCAGGTAAGCTGCCGCCATAGCTGTCAATGATAGCAATATATTCAATACAATTATTTCCCATCGTACTTACCTCCTTGCATTGACAAAAAAACAAAAAAGCGGAACAAGCGCACACATCCGTTAGCTACGTCGTATGCTACCCATCCCGCTTTGCCGGCCGACCCGGTAGTCGCTGCGTCAAGTATTAGCGCTTAACTTCAAGAGTCGAGCGCCTTGCCCGGTCATCATGTGCCCCGGGTCACTTCTATCTTATCAATACCAGTAATTCCTGTCAACACACAATTTTCCAAAAAAGGTATTGCCGATAAAAAGAAAATGTAGATACACACAGGCTTCACAGCCAAAGACCGTTGTAGTTGTAAGTATTACATGTTTTACAATTATTACATACACATAATACATACATTAAATACAATTACCCATTCCATCCTTCTTTTCTGGCCTGCTCCTTCGTTATTGCCAACATCTTTTCAAAAAAATCAGATTGCGAAAAACCAAAGAAGTGCCGAAGTTCATCGAATTCTTCTTTAACTTCCGGCTTGGTACGGATAGTCATCATGGTGTTTTTCTCAGGCACTTTTCGGGCCTTGACAAAAAACCTTTGTCCAGGTTCCAAGCCCTCACCTTTAGCAACAGGGCCTTTCACAGCCAAAGCTTCATTTTTGCTGACAGGCGCGGTATCATCAACCTTTTCACCACCCACACCAGCAGTTCCCTTAGAACCACCAATTTTTTCAGACGATCCGCCAAAGCAGAAGAAGCCGACCGTTCTGGAACCGCAGCATTTTTCAAATCCTTATTAGTAGACATATCATTTCACCTCCGCTAAAATTTCCTGCACAAATTGAGCATAGTCCTGCGCCACATTACTTTTACAATCAGAATCATAGCCGAACAATCCCTGTTGCAACATTGCCGCTTCGACCACTGTTATTCCTTCCCGGATTTTCGTTTTGAACACCTTAACTCCCATCCTTGCAGCGACCTCTTCCGCCATTTCTTCAAGCCGACGTACAGCTACCAGGCGCCCACGATACCGGGTCAACAAAATCCCGATAATGGTAGCATCCGGATTAACGTCAGCCACCAGTTCACCGACACCCTGCATACCCTGGATGTTGTAAATGTCAGCAACCACAGGCACCACAACATTATCAGCAATTGACAATGATAACCCGGTCAACAAAGCCAATGCCGGGGCAGTATCAATGATGACATAGTCAATCACATCATCCAAAGCTTTTAATTCAGCTTTCAGGTCAATCTTAATTTCAGCTTCACCATTATCGACATTGGATAAAAGTTCCGACCCGGGAACCAAACAAGAAAAATCCTTAGTTTCTTCTGGAATAAACTGCATAGCATCTTGCAAGGTTACCTGTCCGGTCAGCACATCATATAACGTCGGACCAGCCAGATCAGCACCAAGAGCATAAGAAACATTACATTGCGAATCAAAATCAAGCAGAAGCACGTTTTTCCTTGCAACTTTGGACAAATACGAATACATCGCCCCAGCCGTGGTGCTTTTCCCGCAGCCGCCTTTTCGGTTACAAACAACTATGATTTTCATAGAAACCTCCAAAATAGCATTACAACAACATTGTTTTACAAACATATATTACATTCAAGCATTATAAATTTCATATCAAGTATGTAATTCATGTAAAACACGATATTCTAAAAATAGGCGGGGAGCCGAAGCCCCCGCCAGTCTCATCAGCCAGATCAACAGGCCGGATTGTCCAGAACGCCGTCCCGCCTGGCTTCGTCATGAATATAGCCAGTCAAAGCCGCCAAAAATTCATAACGAGACATAAAAAGCTGCTGGCGGACTGTAGCCATAGCAGCCGCAAAATCATGCTTGTTCGCAATCTCTGCTGCAACAACAGCATCCCTTTTTACTGGCACTTTTTTTTCTTTTACAACAATCATTTTTTCCATACTAATACCACCCCTTTTTAAAATTCTTCTCATAAATTTTTTAGCCATATTAACCACCTCTCCTTTATAAAAACTATTTCATAATTACAACCTGTGGAGCAGCTTTATTACTATCAGACACAGCAATATCCGCGACATCAGCCCCATAATCAGCAGCAGATTCACCCGCAATACCAACTTCAGAGGAATCCATTGTTGATTCCGAATCCAAAAAGCCAGTATCTTCAAAATAATTGTATTTCGCATAATAATCAAACTTAATTGAGGCAGAATCATCACCATACCGATTTTTCAAAAAATGAATAACCATTTTGCGTGGGAACTTGCGTTTTTCATTCCGCAAGGCGACTGGATCTAACGACGACTCAACAAAATCCAAAACCATAAGGCAATCAGCATATGATTCGATCCCAGAAGACCCAGAAAAATTAGTCATACCAACATTTAAAGTTCGATTCCTGTTAAAAGAACTCATTATAAAGACAGGTGACTTGAACTTAGTCGTTATATCTACAAGACCTCTTATATTAGCATCTATATTCTGTTTATCCGTTGAATTATTCCCGACACTCGCCATAATCTGAAGATAATCCACAAAAACAACAGGTGCCTGGCCAGTAATTTCATAATGCAACTTTGCCCGATTATAGATATCAGCTCCAGTATAAATGCCTGAAATCGGAATCATATGATAACCAATTTTTTCATACATTTTAAAAGCATCATCAAAAACAGATTTTTCTGCATCATTATAAAATTCATGCAACAATATGCTTCGCGAATCTTTTGCGCACGAAGCACCATAACCGCTTGCCCTGCTAATATTATAGGTTAACCGACTTAAGCTTCTAGAAACTATTGCTTCCTGGGACATTTCCATCCCGAAGTACAAAACATCTTGACCTGTCCGGGAAATATTTTCCGCAATCTGAATCGCCAATGTCGACTTCCCGAATCCTGGACTTGCGCCCAGAAAATAAAAACCAGCAAAAAGCCCACCGTGTAGAGCTTTATCTAATTTTGGAAATCCTGTAGGAATGAATTTTTTGTTGGCATTATCTTCATGAATACCCCATGCAGGTTTAACTGCATTACAGCCCTGATAATATATCCGCTTCTTTAAATCCTTTACATCACAAATATCACGCACACATTGTTTAAATTCTTCAGGCCTATCACATAACGCCTCATTCATATCCTTACAGCCGCAAAAAAGCACATTCAAACAGTGAGATTGAATCTCCTTATTCTTTAACAGCTTATATAATTCACGATTAGCATTCATACCAGGGACATCGTAATCACAAGCTAAAATAACAACAGGCTTTTTACCAGTCTTCTTAACAGCCTCATCCAAGGCAAACAAAAAACTATTAAATTCTTTGCCACGCAACGCTACTGCCTGGCCACCTACAGAAATAATAGAAAGCGCATCCATTTCGCCTTCCGTCACAAATACAGGGACTCCGGATTCACACGCCGTTACAATTGCGTCAGGATTAAAAAGACTGCCAATAACGCCACGCCCAAACTTTAAATACCGATCCTTAAAATTTCCGGAAATATCACGGACAGACAAACGATACTTATCCACCGGGATAACAACTCCAACGCCATCAGTACCTAAAAAATTAAACTTCGGTAAATAACCAATACAAAAATCATAAGCCAGAGAACGGCGGATGCCACGGCTTTGCAAATAGTCAGCAGCTTTATTTATATTACATAAGCCAGCATTAATCATAGACGTACAATCTTTTAACGGGTTACCATCGCCATCAACTTCCGGCAAAAGTCCATCCCTGATCAAAAAATTATGATTCCCGTTAAAAAAAGAAATCTTTTCCTGTGCAAACCGGAAAGGCTCAACACCAAACAAATCCGCCACAAACCTCACTTTATCTTTAAACTCATCAATATTCTCCAAAAAACCTGCCATATCAAAAATATCAAAATTAGGATTTGCCACACAGTTACCAAAGCAATGAACCTTATTGTGGACTGAATCATATGACATTGAACCAGTATTTTTATTGTGAACATGTCCAGGATTCACACAAAGAAAATTTTTATCTGTAGGCAAATTATATAAGCGTAAAAATTCTGGCAACCGAGAACGTAAATCCTGTAAATACATCTCATATTGACTTTTCTGAGCATCTGACAAAATCACAAGCAAACCTCCAAACTTCATCACACATACCCAATTATTATTTTTATCGGCATTCATTTTTTCAAACGAACAAACAGACAAACCAACAAAATACAAACCACTTTAGTAAAATCCAAAGAGGGATTTTTTTGTAACCAGGGAGGGGGAGGGGGGCCACCGCGTAAGCAGGTGGACCCCCACCCCTTTTTATTAATATATATTAATATATATTAATAATCTTAGGAGTTATCCACAGGCTCAAACCCGCATGGTTGACGCATTTAAAAATCGGTTTCATACTTGCTGCCTACCAATTCATACTTGCTGCCTACCAATTCATACTTGCTGCCTACCAAAATATACTTGCTGCCTACCAAATTCTCATACTTGCTACCTACCAGTTTTCATACTTGCTACCTACCAGTTTTCATACTTGCTACCTACCAATTTTCATACTTGCTACCTACCAATTTTGCCAACACCAAATTTATTATTTTTTTAACGGAACTAATTTCATTCTTTTTCCGTCCGCATTAATTAATTCAACCTCAGCACCTTCAAACAAACTTTCTTCCTTCATAGGAAAGTCAATAAAATCAAAATAAACCTTCATGTTAATAAACTTATCGTAGTCCAAAGAATCCATATCGCCTTCAAAACGCTCATTAGTAACATTATCAATGAAGTACCAGCATTTTATTACTCCATAATCAACCAATGCATTCATATCACGTATAAACGGACGTATAATGCGTTGCCTAAGTCCACCAATAACGTTCAACGTTTCACGTTTCGGAATATCCGGAGCTACATCAACAAGTTCCGCAACTGATACAATATTCCGGCGGGGCTTATAAAAGTTCATCTTATATAAAACATTAAGGTGTTTACCCAACGCATACGCATTAGGAAACTTAGTAGTCTTAATTGAAAATAAAGCCACAGAATACGGCATGATCGACGCTGAAGGTAGATATTCAGCCAATTTATCACCAAGAATAACTTTAATCTTAGAATTCTTTATTGAACTTTCATCTACCGAGCAGCCAACACCCTGCAAAATAACAGACTTCCATACAGTAGCATCTTCAGGTTTCTTGTTTCGGCCTCTGACAGAAATATTAAGCTGTTCAATTTTAATATTTTGTAAATTATTAATTGTTTCAATGACCAGTTCACGAGTAGAATGCATAGACATTTTAAATAACGCAGAAATCTCATGCAGGTCTAAAATCATTTCCTTATTTGCATTAATTACATCTTTTGGCGCATTAGCAGGAACTTTAGCAGTGAACTTCGTAACAATGTAGTCAAACATCTGCGCCGTACGGCAAGACATGTTGACCCGTTTCGGAAAAATCCAATACACTACATTATCGTCAAGCCGTCGAGCAACTGGCAATTCTACATTACCGTCATTTTTCTTTAGAAAACGCTTAATAAGGTTTAAAGAAAACATAGACAAATTATTAGTGACAGGTGATTGAAAGATAGGCGCATAAATTCCTTTACAAACATCAGTCATAAAACCACCTCACTTAATCATCCGCCAGCAGCCCGGCCATAGCATCCGCAGCTGACCGATCTTGCTCAGGCAACACATGTGCGTAAACACGCAATGTAAATGCCACTGAAGCATGCCCTAAACGTTGTGAAATAACCTTTACATTGATTCCTGCCCGCAGCAGCTGAGTTGCATGTGTATGGCGCATTGAATGATAGGTGCATCCCGGCGGCAACTCTGCCTTTGACATCATATTTGCCCATTGGCGGGCCCTGAAATTGTCATATCGAACCGGAACCCCGCTAATCGCTGTAAACAGCAGATTTTGCTCATTTTTATGCAGATTTCCGACTGTTTTTGCGTATTCCCGTTGCTGCTTTTTCCATTCCTGGAGTCGCCTGATGGTATCGCGGTCAACGCTGATTTTTCGGATTGAGTACGACGTTTTGGGCCTTTTTAAAACCCCATCCTGCAGGTTATTATGGATATAGATCGTTCCTGCAGAAAAATCCACGTCTTTCCAAGCAAGCCCAAAGCATTCGCCCCACCGCATCCCGGTTGCCAGGGTCAGCCGGACAGCCATGGCGTAGCACCGAATCAAATAAAGAATCCCGTCATCCGCCAGCACCTCTGGATAGGTGTCGTAATATTCCCCGCTGTCAGCCACCCGAAGCAGGCGCTTGATCTCATCTTGGTCCAAAAATACAATTTCTTTGACTTTCGTAGCTACCGGGGGCTTCGTTTTCTTCACAGGATTCTTAACCAAAAAACCGTTATCTATAGCAGATTCAAGCGCAGTTGCCAACGTCGTCCGAACACTTTTAACCGTTTTAACCGACAGTGTTCCTTCTTTTTTTATGCGACCATGGGCCAGTAGGTCCGACAACATGCCCTGAACCATCGCCGGCGTTATGTCCGCCAACCGCTTTTTTCGCAGCGATTCTGGTACATATTTGACCATCGAGCGATAAAATACCGATGTGCTGGGCTGCACTGTGTCTTTCAAAATCCTTTCCTGCCAATAGTCCAAAAAGCTACCCAAACTAACGTCTCTTGTGCCCTCCGGTCCTGCTTCCATCCGCATCCGTTCAATTTTGGCTACCAATTCCTTTTTCGTAGAAGCCGTCAAAGACCTGCGGGACTTTTTTCCACCAGGCATGCCAACCATGTACTGGTATACCCAACGTTCCTGTCTGTCACGCTTGCCGCACTTGGCTTCCGGATCATCCTTTTTTGTGCATCCGTCTCGATTAGGGCACACTGCACAATCCACCGGCGTTACATGGTAGATGGAGCCTTCGCCTTTCGCTCTCCGGGCCATATCATGCGCCTTTCTGTGCACCAGCAGCAGGCTCTTCCGGCAGGGCTGTCATATCAGCAATGTACTTGTCAACCCAGGTGGCCGGGACAACAAGCTTTCCACCAATTCGCTTGGTCACAATTTCACCGCGTTTGACCATCGTGTACAGATACGCTTTGCTCACAATACCGCCTAATACCTGATGCAGTTCAGGTACTGTGTAAAATAATTTTTTACCTTCGTAATTGTTCATAATGTCGTTTCCTTTCTAACGTTTTAGTAAATTACAATATTAATAATTTACTTTTCCGTAATCTATAATACAGTTTTCGTAAATATTTGTCAATATATTTTTTAGTATACGTAATTTTTTTCTTTACCCGAAAAATTAAGTCCTTTCAGTAAAGAGAATTTTTATTGTATAAAAGTTCCGTAAATGTTATAATTACACCATCAACCACCTATAACCAAAAAAGAAGGTAAAAATGATGGTAAAGAATAATACAGCAGGATCAGGAATAGAAAAATCCAAAACAATACTGTCCGAAATTTTGAAACCGGAAAATCAACAACATATTAAGAAAGCGTTAATTACATCTATAACCCATCCACCAAAACTTACAGATAAAGAAATAAAAAAGGAAAAACTAAAAGCTTTCGCTGATCGTTTACGGAACTTCCGGGAAGAAAATAACCTGTCCAAGATCCAGATGTGTGAATTAAGTGGCCTGTTGCCACCGAATTACCAGCGATACGAAGCCGGAACGCAGGAGCCAGGCGCCATTACAGCCATCCAATTGGCTGCCATAATGGATACATCTGTAGACGCCTTATTCGACTTAGAAAATAACGAAAGCTTAATCGCTTCACAATGCGAAGCATGGTTCAACAAAATAGGATTTGAAACTATCTACAACGGTGACGACAAAATAACTGTTTTGATAGATGATTTGGCGCCATATGCCGTTACCGTAAACGAAGCCTGCTCAATCATCAAACAAGCCAACCAAAACATTACTCCAACCTTCCGGGCAATAACCTTGGAAGCAATGATCAAATTACAAAATAAAAAAGCCTTGTTAGAAAACAAAAACCTCGCTGGAACATTAAAACCGACAAAAGAATGAAACAAGAATAAAAACTGCGTTCCCCGGGAAACCGTGAAGCGCAGTTTTATTTTTTACCAAAAAAAAGAAAAAGCCGCACTATCACCACGTAAACGCAGTAACAATGCGGCTTCAGAAGTCTTTACCGACAGAAAACAAAGAGGTCGCTAACAAAAATTCTTCTTTTTATCGGCAAAAAACTTTTAAATTGTAAATCAGGTTTTCTCGAAAAATGGTAATTTTAGCAACAAAATAAGCCGGGTTTTACCAGTCCAAAAATAAATTTCAAAATATGCATACTATAAGCATGCAAAATAAAAAATCCGCAAGGCGAACCTTGCGGATTAGCTTGTCATGGTGGCCCCGGAGGGATTCGAACCCCCGACCTTTTGGTTCGTAGCCAAACGCTCTATCCAGCTGAGCTACGGAGTCACATTATCGCTGTTTTCAACAGCAAAGCTATTATAACTAAAATGAAAGGGATTGTCAATACCTTTTATAGAAATTTATTGTATCAGCACCGGCGTAAAATTTTGCGTGTCAGCGGAAACCAGTTTATAATGGCAGCCGTCCCGTTCCCCTTCAAAGATGGAAGCCGCCCCTTCCGCGCCGTGAATGTGACCGAACACGCAGGTCTTCACGTTGTATTCGTCAATCAGCTGTTTGAAAACAGAGTTCTCTTCTGCAGAATAAAAAGGAGGATAATGCAAAGCCAGCAGGATTTCATCGTACCCTTCTTTTTTGGCAGCGTCCAGCGAAGCTCTGATCCGCAACGCTTCATGACGGAGGATACTGTCGTCGGTTTCCGGCTTGTAGCCTTCACAGGCGGGCGTCAGCCAGGCCCTTGAACCGCAGATCGCAAGCTTTGCTGTTTCCGTGTTTACCGGATAAAAATTATTTTGCAGAAAGAAGAACGCGTTTCCTGTCGCCTGTTTCATTTTGGAAAGACCGGTCCACCAGTAATCGTGATTGCCACGTAACATTACTTTTTGACCCGGCAGCTCCGCAATAGACTGCAAATCATCCTGCACCGCGTCCGTCAGCTTCATGGCCCAGGAAATATCGCCGCAGAGAATGACCAGGTCTTCCGGTGCAACGGTCTGTTTCCAGTTTTCCATAATGCGTTGCCGGTGATGCTGCCAGTGCTCCCCGAACACCGTCATGGGCTTTGTTTCGGGAACTCCGGAAAAATGCAGATCCCCTATGGCATAAATGTGCACGTCGTTCTCCTCCGCTCATTGATTCCGCTTTCATCAAAAGATGATTACGGTAAATCTTTCAATCTCTTTTTAATCTCATTGTATCACAATTCAGGCGAAACAAAAACTTTTCAAGAAGAAACGGCGTGCTCTTTCCATTCATTCCTCAAACCGTGTACATATTTTCTTCACATTTTTGCCTTACTTTTGTTACAAATTCCCACACCATTTTCCTTATAATGAAGTCGGTCCGGCAGAGATGCTTGTCCGGTCCCTCTCGATAACACATTAGCGTATGCGCGCAGGCGCACGGAAACGGCTGAAGTCCGCAGCATCTTTGCAGTCCGATTTGAAATCACAGCCGGCTTTCCGCATTATGTAAAGTTTCAGGAGGAACAACAATGGACGCACAGACCAGATTGGAAATTCAGAATTTAACCGAACAGCAGCAGCAATATGTAATACAGACGCTGCCTGTAAAAGAAAAATCCCTTTCGTCCGCTTATATTTTCTGGGTACTGTTTGGGGCACACTATTTTTATTTGAACAAACCATTTAAAAACATCTTTTTGTGGGCGCTGTGTTACATCTACATCGGCTTTGTCTGGTGGCTTTTTGATCTTTTCCGCATGAAAAGCCTGGTTGCCGAGTGCAACCGGGAAATTGCCAAACAGGTAATTCACGATGCCATTCTGCTTTACCCCAAACCGCAAAAACTGCACAGCGAAACGATTGACGCAGAGTATAAAGCTTCCTGAGAACTCCGGTTATTTTTTCAGGAACGTTTTACTCCCCAAGTCAGCACAAAGAAAACCGGCATCTGCAACATGCCGGTTTATTTTTTATGGATTTGTCATGACAGAATTTGTGTTTACTCACATTTCCGCGCTGTCAAACAGCAGCGTAACCGGTCCGTCGTTTACGGAATGTACCTGCATGTCGGCGCCGAATTCTCCGTGTTCCACTGCAAAACCTCTGGCACGGCAGTTCTCCATAAATTTTTCGTACAGGGGAACCGCCAGCTCCGGTTTGGCCGCGTGGGAGAAGCCGGGACGGCGTTTCTTCAGGTCGGCATAGAGGGTGAACTGGGAAATCACCAAAAGAGAACCGCCCACCTGATCCAGGCTCAGGTTCATCTTTCCGTTTTCATCTTCAAAAACGCGGCAGTTACAGATTTTTTCCGCCATCTTGTCCGCTATGGCTTCCGTATCTTCAGGACCGATGCCCAATAGAATCAGAAAACCCTGCCCAATCTTTCCCGTAACGTTTCCTTCAATTACTACCGACGCTTCTTTTACCCTGGTTACTACGGCTCTCATCGAATCACTCCTGCTCTTTGTTTTTTATTTTTCATATATGTGTTATATATAATATCATTGCATACATCGGCCTGCAACATTTTTTCTGAACAATCCCTGTAAAAAACGATTCCCCAATTGCAATCGCAAACTGCAATTGGGGAATTTGTTTATAAATAATATGTAATTACCAGGCGCTGAGAATGCTGCCCTTGAAGTGGTCAATAATAAACTTCTTGTTCTCTTCCGAACGGTACACTTTCTCAATCTGTTTGATCCGCGGATCGTTGAAATTCTTTTCCGTTGTAACAAAAATATTTACATAGGGATTGTCCGCGCCTTCCACGATGATGGCGTCCTTCAGCGGATTCAGTCCTGCCGGCAGCGCGTAGTTTACATTGATGCAGGCGATGGTCACGTCTTTAATGCTTCTGGGAATGCCGGCTGCGTCCAGTTCCTGGAATTTAAAGTTGTGTTTGTTTTCCACCACATCTGTTAATGCGGTAACGGAATTCTTTTTGTCTTTTACTTTGATCAGACCCGCATTGTCCAGCATCAGCAGCGCGCGGCCGCCGTTGGACGGATCGTTGGGAATTGCAACGGTTGCGCCGTCGGGAATGGGTTCGCCCTTTTTCACTTTGGTGGAATATACGGCCATCGGGAAAATTACGGTCTTAAAGCATTCTTTTAACTTAAAGCTGGGTTCCTTTTTCAGGGTCGCCGCCAGATACGGCGCATGCTGCATGCTGTTGGCAAACAGTTCGCCCTGGTTCAGGGCTACGTTAGGCGTTACGAAATCATTAAATTCCACCACTTCGATCTTCAGGCCCTGCTTTTCCGCCAGTTTCTTTACGTTGTCCATGATTTCCGCATGCGGTCCTGCGGTTACACCGATTTTAATCGGCTTGTCTGCTGCCGGTGCTTTTTTTTCTTCTTTCTTGTCTCCACCGCCGCAGCCCGTTAGGCTGAACGCCAGAAGAGCCGTCGCCAGAATCAGTGAAACTTTTTTCAAAAACATATGAAATCCCCTCCAATTTCCTTTTCTTCTCATATCATATGTAAAAAGTATGATATAGAACTATTATTTCAAATTATAACCAACTTTACTGTTCTGTCAATAAAATTTGTGAATCAGTTGTTACTATTCACAGCCAATAAATAACAAAACGTTCGGTTCTATATAAGGCCGAACGTTTTTGCATAAGAGTTACCGACGTCAGTAAACCATTAAACGCCGGTAGCAATCAACTCTTCAATTGTAAAA
>Ga0256404_1007082_pt1 | contig 17986 bp, 10 predicted proteins | sample RumenRJG_01DNA_FD_185990 | JGI IMG/M metagenome (GOLD analysis project Ga0256404, IMG submission 185990) | Bovine rumen microbial communities from Lethbridge, Alberta, Canada - RJG_01 | ecosystem: Host-associated > Mammals > Digestive system > Stomach > Rumen | place: Canada: Alberta | collected...
ACAAGGATGCGGATTACGAAATCACAGTTAAATTCACATATCCGCATGACGGAGGAGAATACACGCATACGCTGCTACTCAATCCGACAAGCAACCCGTCCTTCTTCTTTGACTACATCCCAACGGGAACAGTAGTTGAGATTAGCGAGAAGGAAGGCGACTACACCATGACCTGCACAGCCGACAAGAAGGTAACAACAACCTTCACGGTAGAAGTAGGAAAGACCCACGAAGTAGAGATCAACAACGACAAGCCTGAAACCCCGGATACTCCAACAAAGACAGGCGACGGCGCAAACCTCCTTCAGTGGCTCCTCCTGATAGCCCTTACAGCAATCACAGCCTTGCTCGCTGCATATCGCAGAAAGCTCGGCCAGGAAGCTAGAAAGTAGTGAATAGGCAGGCAAGCGAACAAAAAACATTTGGCGACTCGAGAAATTGAGTCGCCATTTTCTTTATTTCTACACATATATATGTTAGAATGTTGCCAATAAAGCTCTCGGTCGCAGGGCACCGCGGAGCACAGAATAACAGAAGCACAGAAAAGAAAGGAATTTTTAAAAACAAAATACTATGGACGGTCACAGTATCATGCCGTCGGTCGCGCTAATTATAGGGCTATTACTTTTATCGGCCTATTTCTCGGCGACCGAAACGGCCTTTACGTCACTTAACAGAATCAGAATCAAGAACAAAGCAGACGCGGGCGACGAGCAAGCCAAGCGTGTTCTTCACCTGGAACAGAATTACGACAATCTTCTTTCCACGATTCTGATAGGCAATAACCTTGTAAACATTGCAACTACTGCGGTAGCAACAGTGCTGTTCGTCAAACTGTACGGACCCTACGGGGCGACTATTGCCACAATAGTCACTACCGTGGTCGTTTTGATTTTTGGAGAGATTACACCAAAGAGTCTCGCCAAAGAATACCCGGAGAAATTTGCAATGTTCTCGGCGCCGCTTATCAATGCGCTCCGAATAATCCTGATGCCGATCAACTGGATTTTTGGGCAGTGGAAGAAGCTATTAAACATAGTCTTTAAAACCGGAGGAAATCAAAAGATTACCGAAGACGAACTCGTAACGATTGTCGATGAAGCCTTTGTTACGGGCGGAATCGGGGAGCGCGAGAATGAGCTCATCCAAAACGCAATTGGTTTCAGCGAGCTCGAGGCGCAAGATATTTTGACGCCGCGTGTTGAAATAGAGGCGGTCGAAGTTGACACAGACATAAACGAGATAGATGCGCTCTTTAGAGACACCGGTTACTCAAGGCTTCCTGTTTATGAGGACGATCTTGATACGATAATCGGCGTGCTTGCGCAGAAGGATTTCTACAACTATATCTACCGCGGCGAGAAAACTGTCGCAGATATGGTTAAGCCTGTAATCTATGTCGCGGAGTCAATGAGAGCTGCGGAGCTCCTGAGAAAACTTCAGGAGAGCAAAAGCCGCATGGCGGTTGTTGTTGACGAGTACGGCGGAACATCAGGACTCGTAACTGCAGAAGATATAATCGAAGAACTCGTCGGAGAAATCTATGACGAGAGTGACACCGTTGCGGAGCGCGACATAACGCTCATGCAGAACGGAACGTATAGAGTGCTTGGATCTGCGAACGTAGAGAATCTTTTTGAATTCTTTGGAGAGGAGATTGGAGATATAGACGCGACCACGGTAAACGGTTGGGCTGCGATAATTCTCGACCATCTCCCAAAGCGCGGCGACAGATTTGAATACAAAATCGGCGACAAGCTTTTCAGAGTTCTTGTAACAAAGGCAGACGACAGAAAAGCGCTCGAACTGAACTTAAGAGTAGAAGGTCAGGCTTCGCAATAATAGCGCGCAATGCGCGAAGAGAGGACATTATGGGTTTATTACAAAAACTCTTTGGTGATGCAAGCGCCAAAGAAGTTAAAAAAATGGAAGCGGTTGCTGAAAGAGTCATCGCATTAAAAGAAGAACTCGGGCTCCCCGAAAAAACGGACGAAGAGTTAAGAATGATGACCATGACATTCCGTCAGAGACTTGCGGGAGGAGAGACTCTTGATGACATCCTGCCGGAGGCCTTTGCGGTATGTAGAGAAGCCGCAAGGCGTGCAGTCGGAATGGAACATTTCCCTGTTCAGATTATCGGCGGAATGGTTCTTCACCAGGGAAGAATTTCCGAGATGAAAACAGGTGAAGGTAAGACGCTTGTTGCGACGCTTCCTGCATATCTTAACGCACTCGAGGGAAAGGGCGTTCACGTTGTTACGGTTAACGACTACCTCGCTCGCCGAGACGCTGAGTGGATGGGAAGGATCTATAGACTTCTCGGACTCACCGTCGGAGTTGTTGTTCACGGAGTAAAGAGTGATGAAAGACGCGCGGCATATAACGCTGACATCACCTACGGAACAAATAACGAATTCGGCTTTGATTATCTCCGCGACAATATGGCAAAGTACAAAGAGAACCTCGCGCAGAGAGAACTTCACTATGCCATCATCGACGAGGTTGACTCCATCCTGATAGATGAAGCCAGAACTCCGCTCATCATTTCTGTTAAGGGCGATCCATCGACCGAGCTTTATCAGAAGGCTGATGATTTTGTTAGAACTCTTTCCGGAAAGAAAATCATAAAAGAAAAGAAGGGACCTCTCATGGCACTCGGTGCAGAGGAAGATCCCGACGAAGAAAACTACGACTTCATCTATGAAGAAAAAGACAACCAGGTTGCGCTGACGGAACGCGGTATCAAGAAGGCTGAGAAGTTCTTTGGTCTTGAGACATATGGCGATCCTGAAAACATGGAGATAAACCATCACGTCGTTCAGGCGCTTAAGGCTCACAGCACAATGGAGCGCGACGTTGAATATATCGTAAAGGACGGCGAGATAATAATCGTTGACGAATTCACCGGACGTCTTATGTTTGGTCGCCGTTTTAGCAACGGCCTCCACCAGGCGATCGAAGCAAAGGAACGTGTTCAGGTAAAATCCGAGTCAAAGACGATGGCAACGATTACACTTCAGAACTATTTCCGTATGTACGACAAGCTCGCCGGCATGACCGGTACAGCAAAGACCGAAGAAGAAGAATTCCGCGAAATCTACAATATGGACGTAGTGGAGATTCCGACCAATAAACCTATCGTAAGAGACGACCTTCCGGACGTTGTTTACCAGACGGAGAAAGCAAAGTTCAGAGCAATCGCAGACAGAATCGCAGAGGTTCATGAAACGGGACAGCCGGTTCTCGTAGGTACAATTTCAATAGAAAAATCCGAGCATCTTTCCGAGATGCTTAACAGACGCGGCGTAAAGCATAACGTGCTTAACGCAAAGCAGCACGACAAGGAAGCAGAGATAGTTGCAGAGGCCGGTCGCAAGGGCAAGGTTACAATCGCAACCAATATGGCAGGTCGTGGTACGGATATCATCCTCGGCGGTAACCCGGAGTTTGAAGCGCGTAAAGAACTTGAGAAGCTAGAGTTCACGCCGGAACAGGTTGAGTTTGCGCTTAGCAGAACAAAGTCAAACGATCCTGAACTAAACGCCGCGAGGGATAAATATAACGAGATACTCGCAAAGATAAAAGAAGATAGAGATAAGGAGCATGACGAGGTTGTTGACCTCGGTGGACTTTGTATCATCGGTAGTGAGCGCCACGAGTCGCGTCGTATAGACAATCAGCTCCGAGGCCGTGCCGGACGTCAGGGAGACCCGGGTATGACGCAGTTCTTCATCTCTATGGAAGACGAGCTCATGCGTCTCTTTGGTGGAGAGCGCATGCAGGGCGTAGTAGGAAAGATGGGAATGGATGAGGACCAGGCGCTTGAAGCGGGAATCCTCACCAAGTCAATCGAGAACGCTCAGAAGAGAGTTGAGTCCAAGAACTTTGGAATAAGAAAATACGTCCTCCAATACGATAACGTCATGAACAAGCAGCGCGAAATCATTTACGAGGAGCGTCGCAAGGTTCTCTTTGGCGAAGACCTCCGCGACTATATCATGAATATGAGAGACACTCTCGTTGACACCATGATTGAGTCCGCAACATCGGAGAGCAAATATCCGGAGGGCTGGGACCTTGAGAGCTTGGATAGGAATTTAAAGAAACTCATTCCTGAATACACAGTCAAGGAATGGACCGACGACAAGATTGCCTCGCTAACAAAGGAATCGCTACGCGACGATATTATTGCTGAACTAGACAAGCTCTACGAAGCAAAAGAAAATATAATCGGCGCTGTTCACATGAGAAATGTTGAGCGCATGATTCTTATGCGTGTTGTAGATAATATGTGGCAAGAGCATATCGATGCAATGGATCAAATGAAATCCGGCATCGGCCTACGCGCAATCGGTCAGATGGATCCTGCGGCAGAGTATGCCAAAGAAGGCTTTGATATGTTTGAAGAAATGATTGGAGCCATCCAGGAAGACACCGTAAGATACTGCTATAGCATCACGATTGAAACAACAGACAATCGCGGAAACGGCGTAATCATAGTTGGCGACGCAAAGAAGGACGACTATGTAGATGAAGACGTACAGGCTGCTCGCATGGCCGCCGCAATTAACGCCGCAAGAGCAGCAGGCGGTAGTGGTGGCGCAGGCGGAAAAGGCGGAGTAAAAAATCTTCCAAAGGACACCCCGATTCCACCGCGCCAAACAAAACCCGAAACATATAGACGCGAACAACCCAAGGTCGGCCGTAACGATCCATGCCCATGCGGCAGCGGCAAAAAATACAAAAACTGCCACGGCAAATAATTTAAACTGGGGACGGTTCCACTTGTAAATTTACAAGTAGAACCGTCCCCGATGAAAAAGAAAAAGAGAAGGGAGTGATAGAGTATGCTAAAACTGGAACAGCTTCGCCAGGAACTGCCCCAGCAGCTAGCAAAACTCCGCGAGGCAGGTGAGTCCCTTTGACCTCGCAGGTCTTAGGAAGCAGATAGAGGAACTTGCTCGCGCAAGCGAAGCCCCGGACTTCTGGAACGATCAGGAGAAAGCCCAGGGCGTATTAAAAAAGAAAAAGAGTATAGAGCGCACGGTTGATGAGTACGATAGAATCCACCGTGAGCTTTCCGATATGCCTGATCTTATGGACATAGCGGAAGAACTGAATGATGAAGCGGAGGCGGATAGTATCTTGGAAAACTATGCGAAGATTTCCAATGATCTTGAGAGCTTCCGCTTGACTGCGCTTTTAGACGGAAAATACGATCACAACAGCGCTATACTTACGGTGCACGCAGGTGCGGGCGGCGTTGAGGCGATGGACTGGGCGCAGATGCTTCAGCGCATGTATATAAGATGGGGCGAGAAAAAGGGATATAAGGTCAGCGTTGTCGATCAACAGGACGATGTAGAAGCAGGAATCAAAAGTGCGACTATGATGATAGAAGGTGACAACGCCTACGGTTATTTAAGGCGCGAGAACGGCGTGCATAGACTTGTGAGAATTTCGCCATTCAATGCTGCGGGTAAGCGCCAGACATCCTTTGCTTCGGTTGAGGTTATGCCGGAGATTGATGACGACATTGCGATAGAAATCGATCCGGGTGACCTCAGGATAGACACCTATCGCTCAAGCGGCGCAGGCGGTCAGCACGTAAACACAACCGACTCTGCAATCAGAATTACACATATTCCGACAAACATAGTCGTCACCTGTCAGAACGAGCGAAGCCAGCACCAGAACAGAGAAGTAGCAATGAAGATTCTCGCAGCAAAGCTCACAGAACTCGCAGAGCGCGAGCATATGGAGAACCTAAAGGAACTCAAGGGCGACTTCTCGCAGATTGCATGGGGCTCGCAGATTCGCTCATACGTATTCCAACCATATACGATGGTAAAGGATCACAGAACTAATGCCGAAGTCGGTAACGTCCAAGCAGTAATGGACGGCGACCTCGATTATCTTATAAACGAAGAGCTTAAAGCAAAGATATAAAAGCCTAAGCGAGAGCGCTCCACTCGGGGGCATACTTTCGAGTTAGTCGCTATATCATTGTAGAAAGGAATTGTTTTATGAAAGCAAAATTTTCAGCATACCTGGACGGTATCGCGCAGACATTAAAGGATGTGGTGCGCGAACTCTCCGGTCATTACGACTACGTCAGCGTGCTCTCCACCGATTGCAACGGACTTAGACTTGCGATTTCGCAGAGACAAAAATCCGTAAGCAACGAGACAATGTCAACGGAGAGAGGAACCGTCGTAAGAGTTAGAAAAGATGGACTCTATAGTGAGTACGCATTTAACGAGATTAACGGAAAGAGCGGCGCCGAACTTTCTGCGCTCATCAAAACCGAACTCGACAAACAACTTGCCGTACTCAAGAAAACACAGACAGAAATTTTTGATACAGCAATTCTCGCAGATGAAGAGCTTGAACTCTTTGTTGAAAAAGAAACAGAGCTCCTACCTGAAGACGCGGACGTAAAGGAACTCGTCGATATGTTCACTGCTATTTCCGACAAAGGAATGTCCTTGGCAGAGGGCGCACTTGAATGCGCAGTAAACGGACAGAGCACACATGTATCCAAAATGTTCATTAGTCCAAACAGATTCTTGAGACAGAGCTATGTTTATTCGGAAGCATCGGTAGTTGTTATCACATCGAGAGACGGAGACAACAAGATTGCTCATTCAGGAATATCCGGACTTTGTGGACCGGAACTCTTTAACGGCCTCGGAGATTTGGTTTCCGATGTCGCAAAGAAGGCCACCGAAATGCTCGGTGCAGAAAAAATCGTTCCCGGAGAATACGATATCATCGCGTCGCCCGAGGTTTCCGGACTCATCGCGCACGAAGCCTTTGGTCATGGTGTTGAGATGGATATGTTTGTAAAGGGAAGAGCGCTCGGCGCAGAGCATATCGGAAAACGCGTTGGCTCAGACCTTGTTACGATGCACGAGGGTGCGCTTTGCGAAGAGAGTGTCGCTGCTTATGCCTTTGATGATGAGGGTGTGCTCGCAGGCGATGTAATTGAAATCGAAAACGGAATCCTAAAGACCGGAATCTGCGACGCACTCGCCGCACTTAGACTTGGAACAGAACCGACAGGAAACGGCAAGAGAGAAAACTTTGCGCATAAGGTTTATACGCGAATGACCAATACGATTTTTGATTCCGGAAAAGATACATTGGAAGACATGATCGCATCCATTGATTATGGATATCTTCTCGAAGGAATGGAAAGCGGAATGGAGGATCCAAAGCATTGGGGAATCCAGTGCATAATAAGTCGCGGATACGAGATCAAAGATGGAAAGCTCACCGGAAAACTTGTGAGCCCGATTGTAATGACGGGATATGTTCCTGACCTTCTCGGATCCATTTCAATGGCAAGCACAGATCGCAAGGTTCCGGGTAACGGTGGCTGCGGAAAGGGACATAAAGAATGGGTCAAAGTCGCAGACGGTGGTCCATACCTAAAATGCCGTGCAAGACTTGGTTAATGGAGCGTTCACAAACAAGCGGCAGAAAAAGCAAAATGGAATGGCTTGACGCCATACGGCGAGCCAAAAGTATTCAGAGAAATAATTAAAAGAGGAAAATCATGGAGAATAACATATTTGAAATAATACGTGAGTTGCTCGATAAATCCGGAGCCGACGGATACGAGGTAACCGAGTTTGTAGAGACTGGCTGGGAGTTCTATTTTATTCGTCATAAGCTCGACCAGAACAGAGCAAAGGAAGTTACATCCATTAATATTAAGGTGTTCAAGAAGTCCGACGACGGGAACTTCCTTGGAAGTGCCGCAGCCGACGTTCCGCCTACCGCAAGTGAAGAAGAGATTAAGAAACTCATAGACAATCTTGTATATCAGGCGGGTCTTGTCAAGAATCCTTACTACGAACTTAACGGTTTAAAAGAAGCCGGAGTTTCTGAGGGTGAGGACCCGAGACAGGAAGTTCTAACAGAAGTTGATATAGAGAAAATGGCAGAGGATTTCATAGAGACCTTGAGTGCAATTCCGGAAACAGCGACTGAGGATTTGAACTCCTATGAAATCTTTGTGAGCAAAATCCAAAAGCATTTTATCAATTCCAACGGAATCGACCAGCGTTCAACCTATCCGCGTGCAATGATAGAGGTTGTGACCAATGCCAGAAGGGATTCTAAAGAAATTGAGTTATACAATCTTTATCACAGGGGAACCTGCGACAGAGAAGCGCTTACTCGCGACATAGTAGAGACACTGACGATGGGTAAGGATAGATTAAGTGCAGTTTCAACTCCGCACCTAAAGGAGGCGCCGCTCATTCTTTCCACAATGGATGCAGCATGGGCGTTTGACTTTTTCTTTTCTCGCATGAATGCAGCCTTTAAATACAGAGGCTTTACCGATTGGGAAATCGGAAAAGAAATCGCAGACGATGTAAAGGGCGACAAGATTACGCTTACCGCTGTTCCTGTTCTTCCGAATAGTTCCAGAAACTACCCCTTTGATGAAGAGGGAGCAAAGATAAAAGAGAAAGTTCTCATAAGAGAAAATACTCCTGAGAACTACTGGGGAGGCAGGCAGTTCAGCCAGTATATAGGGCTAGAGGATAGCTCCCTTGTCTATAACTATATATTTGACGGCGGAAGCAAATCCGCAGAGGAACTGAGAACCGGCCCTTATATAGAAGTAGTGGAGTTCTCCGGATTTGACTGTGACAGCCTCACGGGAGACATCGCAGGCGAAATAAGACTTGCATATTATCATGACGGAGAGAAGATCACGCCTGTTTCGGGAGGCTCCGTCTCAGGAAATATGAAGGAGCTCCTAAAAGAGATGTATCTATCAAAGGAGAGCAGGCAGTATGACAATGTGGTAATCCCTTCGGTTCTCCGCCTGGAGCACGCCACAATCGCCGGAATTGAGTAAAAAGCGCATAAAAAACCAATATAACCGCCTTGCATGAGTGTATTTAAAATAAGTTGCGAATACCACTTTACAAGGCGGTTTTATGTGCTATAATCAAAAGTGCCAAAGTTAAATTTTTAACAAACACAGGCAAATATCATTAATTACAGGGATGGATCTTTAGTTGAGTGGGGCCCGAGAACCACCCTTTATCAAGTAAAATGGCCCCGGGAGGATAAGTCATGAAGAAAATTGGCGTATTAGGAACAGGCACAATGGGAGCAGGCATCATTCAGGTGCTCGCACAGAACGGCTACGAAGTTGTAATGAGAGCTAGAAGACAGGAGTCCGTTGATAAGGGACTTGCTACTGTTGAAAAGAATCTCGACAAGATGGTAGCAAAAGAAAAGATTACTGCTGACGACAAGGCTGCTATCATGGGCCGCATTCAGGGATCTACAGACATTGAAATCATCAAGGATGCAGACCTCATCATCGAAGCTGCTACAGAAGATATGGAAGCCAAGAAGGCTCTCTTCAAGGAACTTGATGAGCTTGTAAAGCCTGAAGCTATAATCGCAACAAACACTTCTTCTCTCTCAATTACAGAGATCGCAGCAGCTACAGGAAGACCTGACAAGGTTATTGGAATGCACTTCTTCAATCCTGTTCCTGCAATGAAGCTTGTTGAGATTATCAACGGTCTCACAACTTCTGAAGAAACAAACAAGACTATCGTAGAACTTTCCGAAAAGCTTGGAAAGACACCGGTAGAGGTTGCTGAAGCTCCTGGATTTGTTGTTAACAGAATCCTCGTTCCAATGATCAACGAAGCTGTTGGCATCCTTGCTGACGGAGTTGCTGATGCAGAGGGTATCGATACAGCTATGAAGCTCGGCGCAAACCACCCAATGGGACCTCTTGAACTCGGCGATCTTATCGGACTCGACGTTTGCCTAGCAATCATGGATGTACTTTACAACGAATACGGCGATCCAAAGTACAGAGCTCATACGCTCCTTCGCAAGATGGTACGTGGCGGCAAGCTTGGACGTAAGACAGGCGTTGGTTTCTACGATTACAGCAAATAAGTCAAAAAATGGAAAAGCCCGGCTAACCCCGGGCCTTTTTTTGAAAGAAAATGGTAAAAAACATCAAAAACTTTATTGACCTAAAGTGCTGTCTTTAGTATAATTATATGAACGGTTATGGGGAAAGGCGACTTGCCTTGACTCGGTTTTTGTATAATTTTTTAGAGAAGTGAGGAGACAAAGCTTATGAAAATGCGCAAATTACTTGCACTACTTCTTGCCTTAGTATTATGTGTTTCCCTCCTGGCAGGATGCGGACAGAAAGAAGATCCGAAGCCTGCTGAAGAACCGACAGGAGAAGATACAGAAGAACCTAGTGGCGAAGACGTCCCAATGGTAGAAGTTGAGTACGAGGAATATGTGAAGTATCCTGAGTTTGATATGGGAGAACTCACAATAGAGCTCGGATCAGCAGAAGGCGGAGAAATCGGACACGATGTATTTGCCGGTACAGCTGGAAAAGACTATACCGATGAGGCACAGTACACCTTCAATGACTATATTGAAGAAACAAACAGCATGAACTGGAACCCGGTATCCTGGGAAACAAACAGTGACAGCTATGTTCTTGATTACCTTTCAATCGGATTCTATGATTGGGTACTCAATAGCAATGGCGACGGATGGTCAATCGTTCCGGAAATGGCAGCTGATTATCCTGTAGATGTAACCGCTGACTATGTTGGTCAGTTCGGAGTTGCTGAAGGCGAAACAGGCAAGGCTTGGAAGATCGCTCTTAACGAAGCAGCTACATGGGAAGATGGAACACCGATTAATGCGGACACATACATCTATTCTTATCAGCAGCTCCTTGATCCAGCACAGCTAAACCGTAGAGCTGACTCCCTTTATGCCGGCGACTTCCAGGTTGTTGGCGCAAAGGAATATTTCTATAATGGACAGGAAGCACTGAATCCACTAGGAATGACAGCTGCAGAGTGGCTAGAAGCAGGAAACTCCATCGACGATCTTTATGTTGATGCAGTAGGCTTCTGGAACGCTGGCGGATATGTAGATGCTGAAGGAAACGAAATCGCTGGTCCTGTTAAGGTTACTGACGAAACAGAGTACAGTGCTGACGGACAGGGAGAAGATGCATTCAGCGGAGCATCCCTCTATGCAGAGTATCTTGGTCCAGAAGGTGCATATGCTGATGAAGCAGCTACATACCTCGGAACAATGACCAAGTACGAAGGAACATGGGACGGCGTTGGCCTTCTTAAGACGGGTGACTATGAGATCGTATTCATCTCCACACAGCCAATCGAGAGTCCGGAATACTACGTTCCTTATAACCTCGGAACACCATACCTCGTAAAGGAAGATCTCTATGAGTCCCTCAAGGTTGTAACAGACGGAAAGTTCACCACAACCTACGGAACATCACAGGAGACAACAGCTTCCTTCGGTCCTTACAAGCTCGCATACTTCGAACTTGACAAGCAGATCACATTTGAACGTAACGAGAACTGGTATGGATACTCCGATGGAAAGCACGCTGGACAGTACCAGACAGATACAATTATCACACACGTTATCAAGGAGCACGCTACAAGACTTCTTGCATTCCAGAATGGTGAAATCGATAACGTTGCACTTCAGCAGGAAGATATGGAAAAATACGCTTCCAGCGATTACATCCGTTATACTCCACAGTCCTATACAACAAAGTTGACATGGAATACGGATGAGAGCAAGCTAGCAGAACGCGGAACTATGGTTCTTTCAAACCGCAACTTCCGTAAGGGCTGGAGCTTGGCAATTGACCGTAACACCTTTGCTACATCTTATACAGCAGCCGGTTCCGCAGGTTATGGTATGCTGAACTACATGTATGTATATGATCCGTTCACAGGTGCTACTTACCGTGACACAGAGCCTGCAAAGGCTGCACTCGTTAAGCTCTATGGTCTTGAAGACGAGTTTGACGATATCGACGAAGCTCACGATGCTATCACAGGATATGACATCGAGGGTGCTCGTTATGCAATGCAGCTTGCTTATGAACAGCTAAAGGCTGCAGGAACATATAACGATGAAGACGTTCTGATTACATTCAGCGTTTATCAGTCCGATGACATCTATGTAAAGATGTTCAACTATCTGAATGATGCACTTCAGGCAGCTTGCGAAGGAACAGGATTTGCTGGAAAGGTTAAACTCGACATGAAGGTCGATGCTGACTACTATGAATCCAACTACTCCGGCGCTTGCGACATGATCTTTACAACTTGGGGTGGTGCTGCATATTCACCATACTCAATGCTTGGTCAGGTTTACTGCGACGCTTCCGATGGTTCCGGAAACCAGATGGAATACGGATTCGACACAAGCCAGGTAAAGGTAACAATGACGCTCAACGGAACTCCGCACACACACAGCTTGCAGGAGTGGGCATTCTGGATGTGCAACACAGCTGAACTCGACGGACTCAATGCATTTGGTGAATACGATGCAGAGAGCAGAGCAGCACTGTTCGCAAATCTAGAGTATGTATATCTTGCTAACTACCCAACAACACCGATGTACTATCGTAACACCGGATCAATGATCTCACAGAAGGTTGTTTATCCGCTTACAGAGTACATGGATATGGTTGGATTCGGTGGTACAAGATTCTGCACCTACAACTACAATGATGAGGAGTGGGCTGGAGTTGCAAGCACTCTAACTTACTAATCTACTGATCTTAGGGCGTGGCCGCGTAAGCGGCCACCCCTTAATTTCTTTTTTTATTTTTCATAATTAAACATAAGTGAGGTTCGGATTAAATTCCTTTTGCCACTTTATCCTCACATAAAAAAAGGATACGGCTATGACAAAATATGTAATCAAGCGTTTAGTCTTGATGGTCTTCACGTTATTTGTTATCACCACTATTTGTTTTATTTTGGTGAAACTGCTTCCGCTTCCTGCTGTTAAGGAGATGGGCCGAGACGTAAATATTATTTTGGCCAGGCGCGAGGCTATGGGTTATAACAAGCCCATTCTTGTTCAATACGGCATTTACCTAAAACATCTCTTCCAAGGAGATTTTGGACTTGGTGAGCAGATGTATGCGGGTCGAGAGGTATTTGATATCATGATGACAAAGCTTCCATACTCTGTCGTCGTAAATCTATATTCAATTCTTGTTGCAATTCCTCTGGCACTAATCTTGGGTATATACGCAGCCCTAAGAAAGAACAGGTGGCAGGACCATGTAATATCAACTGCTGTTGTTCTCTTTATTTCAGTGCCCAGTTATGTATATGCATTCTTGGTTCAATACTTCCTCTGCTTCAAGGCGGGACTCTTTCCTCTTACGGTAGCGTCACGTGCCGATGCAGACTTTTTTAGTTGGACCATGTTTAGATCCATGGTGCCCGCGATCATGTCGCTGGCATTTGGTACCATAGCGGGACTTACGCGTTTTACACGTGCTGAGCTTTCGGAGGTTCTCACAGGAGACTATCTGCTCCTTGCAAGAACCAAAGGTCTTACAAGATCTCAAGCCATAACAAGGCATGCGATGCGTAATGCTATGGTTCCTATACTCCCAATGATCTTGGGTGAGTTTGTTGCAATCTTAGGTGGATCGCTAATCATTGAAAGCATCTTTGCTATACCGGGAATCGGTTCTCTATATGTAACATCCATAAACTTGAGAGACTATAACTTCTTTATGGCTGACACGGTGCTATATACTGCTATAGGTCTTCTCGCAGGACTTGTTACGGACCTTTCGTACGGATTTATTGATCCGAGAATCAAGATGGGACAGAGGTGATTGGTATGGCAAATATAAATGAGAAATACGACAACCTACCCAAGGAAAAATTTGAACTGGTCGGAAACAGAGACCGCATAACCGATAAGAAGCTCTCAACAAAAGCTATCGGCTACTTTGGCGATGCTTGGATTCGTTTCCGCAAGAATAAATCGTCAGTTGCTGCGGCAATTATTATCTTGCTACTTTTCCTCTATGCGATAATTATTCCGTTTATTTCCCACTACGATGTAACCTTCCGTGATGGATATTACAAGATGGTACTCCCAAAGAGCAATGCGCTCAGCTTCCTCGGTTGGGATGGCTGCAAGGTCCAAAAGGAAGGACAGTCCGGATTTGATTACCTTACAGGTATCGGCTACGAGCTTGATAACAGCGCAGTCAAAGAAGTAAGAGAAAGATTTGTCGATCAGAACACGGGAACAAAATTCTATAACGTCTATGTTGACTCGTACGACAAAGTAGGCTTCACCTATGCGGATGTTAACGCAAACGAGTACGAAAAAATAAAGGCTTATCAGAATAAAACCGGTATCCAGGTTATGTATCCGATTCCGAACAACTACAAGACAAACTTTGTTGTTGTTTCAAACGGTGCTAACCTTTGGTATGAGCTTGCTGATAACAGCGGAAACTCAAACGGCTTAAGCAAGCATCACGATGATGAAGGCAATCCAATCTTTGTTCCGGATTATCATACATCGGACAACAAAGAACGTGGAAACTATGACTCTATTAGAATCCCGTCAGATGACGGCGGCAAGGACGGAAAGACATGGTTCACATACGCTGTAAAGAACCAGTCCGGTTACCGTATAAGAGTTTATTACAAAGAATACTATTACTATAAAAACGGTTTCTATCCGTATCATTTGCTTGGAACCAACCAGCACGGACAGGACATACTCGCTTGTCTTGCAAGCGGCGCAAGACTATCATTCCTTCTTGCGATTTCCGTTTCGCTCATCAACTTTGTTATCGGAATAATCTGGGGCGCAGTTTCAGGTTATTACGGCGGAGTTGTTGACCTTGTCATGGAGCGTATCACGGACGTTCTTTCATCCGTTCCGTTCCTTGTAGTAGTAGTACTCTTTAAACTGCATATCGCAGCAAAGGTCGGAGACCTAGGGTCGCTACTCTTTGCCTTTGTACTTACAGGATGGATCGGAATCTCACACAGAGTAAGAACGCAGATGTATCGATTTAAGAATCATGAGTACATACTCGCTGCGAGAACGCTCGGTGCAAGAGACCGAAGACTGATATTTAGGCATATACTTCCTAACTCACTCGGTACCATCATAACGGGTACAGTTATGATTATCCCGAGCGTAATATTCTCGGAGTCCATGCTCTCATATCTTGGAATCATAAACCTTGAGACATCGAGCATGACTTCGGTTGGAACAATGCTGGCACATGGTCAGGCATATCTCTCCACGTTCCCGCATATTCTGTTCTTCCCATCGGTATTCATCTCATTACTGATGATTTCGTTTAACTTATTTGGTAATGGTTTGCGCGACGCGTTTAACCCTTCACTGAGAGGAGCGGATGAATAATGGCAGAGAAGAAACTAGAAGTAAAAGACCTGCGTATATCATTCCGTACCACCAACGGTAAGGTGCAGGCGGTTCGCGATATCGACTTTGAACTCTATGAAGGTGAAACACTTGCCATAGTAGGTGAGTCCGGATCCGGAAAGAGTGTAACGAGCCGTGCCATCATGGGAATCTCTGCAGGAAACGCAGTTAAAGAAGGCGGCAAGATTCTCTACGACGGTAAGGATCTAATGAATATTTCAGAGGAAGAATTCCACAAAATCCGTGGTGACAAAATCGCCATGGTATTCCAGGATCCTCTTTCGTCACTTAATCCGATTATGCGTATCGGACAGCAGCTCACCGAGGCTATGCTCCTAAAGAACAAAGCCACCGTAAGAGAAAGCAAGGTCAATATGGACCGCATGTTTGCTGCGCTCGGAGAGAAGATGACTCAGGCGGGCGTTCCAAATGCAAACGCTGACCTGCAAAAACTAAAGACCTTCAGTTTGCGCCACGCAAAACTTCAGAGTGAATATTCGCAGAGCATCGATGCCGCAAAGGAAGCGCTTGCTCTAGCAGAAAATATCGCTCTAAGAATAGACAGAAACGCAATCGATATTTCACTCAAGAACGATATCACTTCTTTCATCAAGGCAGCAGCAGGCGCAAAGAGCCGCTTTGTTGTTAACGGTGACGACGTTGCGGTTCTCGACGAGACAGTTTCTGTTGCTACATCCGAATCAAAAGGAAAGAAGACAACAAAGGAAGAATACGCAAACCTCCGCTCGGCCATGGATAGAGCCGTAGAGGTTCTTAAGAAGGCGACGGAAGCAGGAGAGCCGGATACATTCTCTCTTGGATATTATCTTGAGAATGTTGAGGACAAGATTCCTGATCTTCCTGTTGAAGAACTAAACAAGATGACTTCCGAAAGACTGTCGTATGAGTTCATGACCAACTTCCTTAAGGCAGCGCAGGAGGGCGTAGAGTTCTCCGTAAGGCAGACTGACGAGGGAAGACGCGCAGCAATCGAGGCGCTTGAGGCAAAGCTTCCGATATTTGAAAAGGAAAGCCCAATAAGAGCAGAGGCAGAAGCTGCAGCAAAGGAACTAAAGGATATAGTTCCAAAGGGTCTTGATCCGCTAGAAGTAACAAAGGACAGCCTTGCGCATACCTTTGATACATCTATCGATTACGCGATTGAACTCTATTTTGACGGGTTCATCAAAAACGAAAAAGAAGAAAAGCGCGTAGCCAAGATGCAGGCAAAATACGATAAGCTTGTAGAAAAAGGAAAGACTCCTGACTGGGAAGTAATTCCGGCAAGCTATATCAATACGGGTCTTGCTCATCAAGAAATGATTGAGACAGTCACCGAGATGAGAGATCACTTTGCTGAGCAGATAGAAAGTCATAAGACTGCAAACTTTGCAGAAAAGACAGAAGAAGTAATCGAATTCCTGAAGGAACAGGCACATGATTCTTCATATACGATTACAAAATCTGCAGCAAAGGAACGCGCTATCAAACTCATGGAGAGCGTAGGTATAGACGATGCTCGCCGTAGATATAGACAATATCCGTTTGAGTTCTCCGGCGGCATGCGTCAGAGAATAGTAATCGCAATTGCGCTTACGGCAAACCCGGACATCTTAATCTGCGACGAACCTACAACCGCGCTTGACGTTACGATTCAGGCTCAGATTCTTGACCTGATAAACAACCTAAAGAAAGAGCGTAACCTTTCGGTTATCTTTATCACGCACGACCTCGGCGTCGTTGCAAATATGGCAGACAGAATTGCGGTTATGTACGCAGGAAAGATTGTAGAATACGGAACAGCAAACGAAGTATTCTATGAACCTGCACATCCATATACATGGGCGCTTCTGTCATCAGTTCCTGACTTGGATACAAAGGCAAAACTTGAGTCCATCCCGGGAACACCGCCAAATATGATTTATCCGCCAAAGGGCGATGCGTTTGCCGACAGAAACAAGAACGCGCTTGCAATCGACTTTGAGGAGCAACCGCCGATGTTCAAGATTACGGATACGCATTACGCAGCAACATGGCTTCTGCATCCAAACGCACCTAAGCTAGAAAGACCTGCGGTAATCCAGGAGCGTATAGAAAGAATGAGACTTGAACGTGAAAGACTTGGGCAGACAGCTGAGACATCGGAAGGAGGTAGCAACTGATGAATAACAATACTCAGGACTCCTTGCTTAGAGTTGAACACCTTTCCATGTACTTTGGAAAGGGCGAAGCAGTAAAGAAAGCTGTTAACGATGTATCATTTGATGTAAAGCCCGGCGAGGTATTTGGTCTTGTTGGAGAATCCGGTTGCGGAAAGACCACGACAGGACGTACCATCATTCGTCTTTATGATGCGACTGCAGGAAACGTATATTTTAAGGGCACACGTATTGTTGCCGGAATCCAAGGCTATAAGACGGAAATCAAAAAGCTTCGCAAAGAAATGTCTGCGCTTTCAAAGAGCGGGGAAACAGAAAAGGTAGAAGCGGCAAAGGCAAGAATTGCAGAACTGGAAAAAGAAATAGCTTCTGCAAAATACGATCACGAGCATCATAACGATGACTATCGCAAGCAGGAGCAGGAGAGACTCAAAACAGAGTACGAAGCTGCTATGGCAACTGCGACAGAAGAAGAAAAGGCTGCGCTCACAAAGAAATACAATAACGAGCGAAATGCCGTTAAGAAT
>Ga0256404_1007083_pt1 | contig 17983 bp, 13 predicted proteins | sample RumenRJG_01DNA_FD_185990 | JGI IMG/M metagenome (GOLD analysis project Ga0256404, IMG submission 185990) | Bovine rumen microbial communities from Lethbridge, Alberta, Canada - RJG_01 | ecosystem: Host-associated > Mammals > Digestive system > Stomach > Rumen | place: Canada: Alberta | collected...
CCATATGGAGTCGCTGTGCCATCCTGTTCGATGTTAGTCGACTCATTTAATAGGACATGCACGCCTTCCTTCGTCGCGATCTCAGTTAGACGCTCCCAATCCATCTTTTTACCATCAACAGGATACGGCTCGCTACGCCAGTCACCACTACTAATAATGACGCCGACTGGCGTACGCAGCACCACCGCCGCGCTGTCAGGAATGCTATGATTCACCCGCACCAGCTCGATGTTAAAGTGTTCGCTAACCTGGATACGCTCGTGATTATCCATGTCGACTTCGTGGAATTCGGGCTGAAAATCCGTATCCTCTTCTTCCATATTCTTCTTCAGCATGCCAATGGTAAAGCGCGCCGAATAGACTGGTGCAGGAATCTTTTGAATTAAGTGGTGGAAGGCGCCAATATGATCTAGGTGCCCGTGAGTAATAATGACAGCCTTAATTTTGTCTTTGCGCTCTTCCAGATAAGAAATATCTGGCACAATATAGTTCACGCCGGGATAATCGTCGCCGGGAAATAGAAAACCCATATCGATGACGACAATTTCATCCTCGTATTCAAAGGCAGTCATGTTCTTGCCGATACCCATTTCGCCATTACCGCCGATCGGGATGATCTTAACCGCCGATTTATTCTTGGCCGCTTCCTGATGCTTGCGTCCCAGTGTTGGTGTATACTGCTCGCCGCCGTAGCCGTTATAGATTGACTTATTAACTGGGCCATCGATTACGTGTTGGCTCGCCATTGCCTTGACATTTTCGCTTAAGCGACGCTTCGCCTGCTCAACTTCACCCCGCCGGGTAGAAACGGAATCGAGCACCGTATTGCCCGTCTTCTTCCGCGTGGTTTTGGCCGGCCGCTTACTTAAATCGTCTTCTTTCACTTTAGCAACTCGTTGTTGCCCCATTTTATAATCCTTTCTATTAATCTTGTCGATTAGAGTTTCAAACTTAAGTAGCATTATTATAACACATCAATTTACTTTGCTTACGGCTCACGGCAATGATGCTAGAATTTACACAAATTAGCACAAGCTGTATAATATAAACATTGTGGAATTTAAAAATCTAAGAAGGGCCTCATCCTCATGAAGAAATCACAAAAGGGCTTCACGATTATCGAAGTTGCGCTAGTCTTGGCTATTGGTGCCTTAATCTTTCTAGTCGTCTTTTTGGCTACGCCAGCCTTGCAAAGGAGTCAACGCAATGACGCTCGTAAGCGTGATACCGCCAGTGTCGCGACAGCGGTAGCCACCTACATCAGCAATAACCCGAATAAACAGATGGGGCTAGGCTATGCCTACCAAGACGGTAAGCCACTGGATAAAAGGCATGATCAGACCGGCTTTGCTAAATACTTAGATACACTTTCAACTAATATTAATGACGTTATTGTCGCCAGACCTGTTCCAGCCGATACGCCTTATAGCTATGACCCTTCAGACACAAAGACTTATGGCAATACAGTACGAACCGATAGAATCTGGGTCGCTCGTGGTGGTAAGTGCCTTGGAACGGACAAATTGACTTATGGTCCGTCAAATCGCTCCTTCGCGGTTTATGCGACACTCGAGACAGCGAGCGGCGTTCAAATTTATTGTCAGGACGTCCAATAAAAGTCGCTTAGAGGCCCAAACGTTTCATTGAATATAATAAATATATAGAAAAGCATATGTGTTATAATTGCGCTATAGATATTAAAATTAAGGAAAGGGTATGGGGTTAATCTAGCGCCTGATTTTGTTTTTTTGCATTCGACAAAATAGCCTGTTTAATTCTATTTATGATAAGTCAATAAAATACAGGCTGCCGGTTGGCAGTCTGTATTTTATTGACCTAACAACTTAGCTATTAGTTAGCGTCTTGGCAGTAAGCCTGGATGCTGTTAGCTGTTTCCATGGCGCCGATAACGGCTACTGAGCGCGAAGATGCCTTTGTGATATTGTCCGAACCGTTACATTTAGCGCCGGTGACAACATAAATTGTATTCGGCCTGGTACTATCGCCGAAAGTTGCAGGCGCAGTTGGTTGAGCATCAATAGTTTTTACTGTTACGGTATCAGTATTGGTTGACAGAGTGTCAAGGTATTTACCAAGGCCATTAGTGGAAACTGCACTTCCGCTCTTGTAGGCGTCGCCAGTTCCTACAATCTTACCTGGGTTGTTACCAGTATAGCTAGCCACCGCGTCGACAACGCTAGAGATATCACGCTTACGGGCGTCATTACGCTGGTTACGCTGCAAAGCTGGGACAGCTAGGAACACAACTAGGAAGATTAGAGCACCGATAGCAAGGACTAGCGCAACTTCGATAATCGTGAAGCCCTTTTGAGATTTCTTCATAGGATTGAACCTATCCTTTCTTTAATATTAATGGTTACATTTTTATTATAGCGCTTATGTCAAATTGTGCAAGAGAATATATTGCCGTCCGACAACAAGACGCATTATCCTTCGACGTCGGCGACGGTGATGTCAGATTTTTGTAGCTCGGACACAAGGCGGCGACGATATTCAGCACTTACTTTCCACTGCGCACCCGGTAGCGTCGTGCCACTCACCGTAACGTTGATGCCTTCCTTGCCCATCTTGCCGAGTTCATCATAATGTGGCGCATCGACAATCTGCTTACCCCAGTTCTTATCCTTGGCCATAGCATCGCCCACGGTGTTCACCACATCAATGACTCCATCAACATCGGTCTCGACATCCACCGCAAAAGTAAAGCGGAATTTCGAAAAACCGAGCGTCCGATTCGTCACTTCGACGATTGAGCCGTTCGGAATAATATGGACGTTGCCATCACGGTCGCGCAAGGTTGTCTTGCGTAGGGTGATTGAACGTACCGTCCCCTCGACTGGTTCAGCCGGAAAGCCCGTCCCCGACACACGGATCACGTCGTCCACCCGATATTGGTTCTCAAAGATAATAAAGAAGCCGGCTAGCGAATCCTTAACTAGACTCTGTGCGCCAAAGCCAATCGCCACGCCAGCGAGCCCCGCCGAGGCAATCAGCGGCTGCAGGTTAATGCCTAGTTTCGTCAGGATATCAAACGTCACCGTTATTACAATCAGGAACTTGATTATGGCGCTAAATAGATCCGCCAGAGTCTTGGCCCGCTTCTCGCCCTCTAGACGCTCCGTCCGACTAGCGCTACGACGCACCCGCATTGCCCGCTTGACAATCCAATTAATAATTAGCGGAATAATGCGACACAGTACATACGCAATAATTATCGGCACAATAATGTTGAAAATATTAAACGTCTTTAGCCACTCGCCAAAGCCCTTGCCGTAGTCCGCCACCATGTGTTCAAAATTCATACCGATATTTTAACATGCTATTATGACAATATGACAGAAATGCCTAATCCCGACGATTACATTATTACGCGGAAGCGTAAACTCTATAAATTCGCCCTATTCCAGACAATGACGAATTGCTATGATGATCAGTCGTGGGGAGAGGCTAAGAGCAAAATCGTGACTAAGTCACCGCTCATCGCCGAGGTTGGCGCAGGAAGTGGGCTATTTCTAACTAAGCTCGCATCGCTTCATCCAGATAGGTGCTATCTAGCCATCGACCGCAAGAGCGATAGACTAGTTCAGGGGGCGAAAAAGGCCGTGACAGATAAGGTGGTTAATATTAATTACCTCTGGAGTAATGCAGACAACCTGGGGCGGCTACTGCCTGCAGGATGTGCCGATGAGATTTGGCTAACCTTTCCCGACCCTTGGCCGCAGGAATCAAATTATCGCAAGAGGCTGACTGCACCAAAATATCTTAGCCAGTACGACAAGCTACTAGCGGCTGACGGCGTGCTTCGTTTTAAGACAGATAATAAAGCGCTATTCGACTGGTCGAAAGAGCAACTGGCGACCAATGGGTATAAAGTTGTATTCAGTACTGACAATTTACACGGTGATAATAGGCTAGCGACAGATAATGACGCCCTTGTAATGACGAGCTATGAAGCGAGATACGTCAAGGAGGGGAAGAAAATCTGTTATTTGGTGGCGAAAGCGAACTAATTTAGCAAAAACTCACCCGATGAACTTCGCTCATCTGCCCTCCCTATAAGGGAGGGTTTGCCCTCTTTTATCACCTACGGCAACATTTTCTCCCGTAAACGGGAGACAAAAATAAGCTCCTCTAGTCGCTGTTGGCGCTATCGGCACCGAAGACGATGACGATATCAGCGTTGGTAGTATAGCCCGATAGCTCACCACTAATCGCTGTCACGTTATATTTCTTTTCCAGTGCTTCGACCGTCTTCGGCTTATCATCGTTTAATTTATAAATTGTCACTGCCGTTTCGGTCTCTGTGGGGGCGTTACCGATCTCACCGATAGTATACTTATTCCCTAGCTCGTCCGCCTTCTTACTAGCGAGGCCCGCCACTCCCGAGCCATTAAGCACGTCTACCGTCGCCGCTTCCTTCTTCACCGGGTCACTACTGAGATTCTGTGCCACATACGCCTGAATGTCGCTATAATCATAGACACCCGCCGTCGGCTTCTCGCCTAGATATGAGCCATTCACCTTATAGCTCTCGAATAGATCCGGCAGATTGTCGCCCCGATCAACGAACTTTAGCTGGTGCATATTGCCGGCGTCGGTAATCTTGCTAGCGATGCCAACTAGCGTCTTGACGTGACCGCTCTCAAAATCTGTGATTAGGTTATTACCGAGGCTATCAATCATATTATTAACCGCCACTGGATTAGATAGCGTACCCGCCGATAGCGCCTTTTGCTGCAGTGCCTTTAATATCTTTTGCTGATTCTGTTCGCGGGCATAATTCCCACCCGCTAGGCCGTAGTCACCGTAATTATGGTTACGTGCCCGCGCCAGGGCTAGTGCCTTCTCACCATTTAGATGTGCCACCTCACCGTTCTTATACCGAATACCCGTGCTGCTGTCATAAATACCACGCGGATCACTACTCTCGATCGTCACATCGACGCCTCCCACTGCATCAACTAATTGCGTTAGCGCAGTCCAGTCAGCGTGAACATAATATTGCACCTTTAGCCCGAGGATTTCTCCTGACTTAAGCATTAACGCTTCAGCGCCAGCCTTTTCGTCCTTATCCTTAGAATAGGCACAGTAAAAGACCTCGTTTAGCTTGCCCGCCGTCTTGCCGAGAGTCGGGCAATTGTTCTTAACATATAGGTCACGTGGCAGACTCATTAAGTAAACGTCATCTTTATCCTGATCGACCGATGCCACCATAATGGAATCGGTCAGCATGGCGCCGTCCCAAGCATCCTCACTCATGCTATAACCCGATGTGCCAAAGATTAGGATATTTGTCCGTCCGTTTTCGTCCTCGGCGAGGCGCTCGTTCTTCATTAGCATGCTCAGCGGATTGCCCTTAAATACCTTATTGCCCGCCATCAAGAGCTTGACGCCAAAGTAGCCCGCTACGGCTACAATAATTAATACGACAATAATCGCCACCCGCTTGGCAATCTTCTTCTTGCTCTTTGGCTTCTCCGCCTTAGCATGCTTTCGCTCCCAGCGGCGAGAAACTTGCTGCTCACCCGTGGAGTCAACAGGAGTGCTGTCATCTAGCTCACTCAGCGATGCTTCGATATCATTAATTAGCTCTTCCTCAGGCGTCGTCATAGTAGTATTCCTCGCCTGTGCTCGAATGGCTAATTCATCATATTCGGCGCGTCGGTTGCTGCGTCGAACGAAGCCGTCGGTTGTCTTCATTCGCTTCATTTAACTCAACCATTTTACCATGAATGGTGCCGAATCCGCTACTCGCATGATAAAATAACAGTAATGAAGTCCAAAAACTCATTTATCTACACCGTTGCCCTCATTATTGGCGACACACTGGCCATCGTCGGCGCCTACTCGATATCCTTTATCATCCGCGTTAAATTTATCACCACGCCGATTAAATATCCGGTGGCGGCCGATACTTACCTACAATCACTACTTCTCTTGACGCCGTTTGTCATCATTCTCTTTAGCTTTATGGGGCTCTACAGTAGTCGACGAAGCAATACACCTGGCTCGACCGCCGGTCGCCTCATTCTCGGCGCCTTTATGGCGATGCTCTTTATGGCGTGCCTCGACTATTTTCACCCCGCCAATATTTTTCCCGCTAAAAAGGTGCTAATCTACGGTCTATTAATCTCCATCGTTTTTCTAGCAATTGAGCGGGGAATTATCTATCTAATTAGATATTTGCGAAACCGTGCCAACATCGGCACCCCTAGTGTGCTGGTGGTCGGCGATAGCCCCACCGCTAAGTTGCTAGTGTGTGATATCCAAAGGCCTAGTAGCAATTACCGCCTGCAGGGCGTAGTTGGTGATGGGCGTCTCAAATGGACCACGTATAAGACTTTCGATGAAGCTGTCGCCAATTTCTTACCTAATATCATCATTCAGGTCACCACCGCCGACGAGCCGAAGGTCGACACTAAAATTCTCCGCTTCGCCGAAGAACACTACATTGACTTCAAGTTTGTTCCCAGCGACGTCAACGACTTGTCCGAACACCTCGAGATGGAGCTCTTTATGGGCGACATTCCCATGATGAGCGTCGAGCCCACGCGCCTCGTTGGCTGGGGGCGCTTTGCCAAGCGTTTCTTTGACATCATTTTGAGCGCGCTTGGGCTAATTATCCTGTCGCCACTCTTCCTGATAATCTTTATTTTAGAAAAATGCACCGACCCTAAAGCGAGTGCCATTTTTCATCAGACTCGCCTGACGCGGGGCGACCAGAAGTTTACCCTCTATAAATTCCGCACTCAATACGCCAAATATGACGGCACCACGCCAGAGCAAGCATTCAAGCGTATGGGGCGGCCCGAACTCATCAAGGTCTATCGCGATAACGGAGACTTTTTGGACGACGACCCGCGCGTAACGAAGATCGGACGAGTGCTACGCCGCCTGTCCCTCGATGAGCTGCCACAACTTTATAACGTTCTAAGGGGCGACATTTCTCTCGTTGGTCCGCGTGCCCTTATTCCAGAGGAACTTAACCGCTACGAAAAGAAGCACCTCATCCTGAACGTTAAATCTGGCATCACTGGCCTAGCGCAAATCAGCGGCCGCCGCGACTTACCGTGGGAGCAACGCCGTCAACTGGATGTCTATTACGTCCAGCACTGGAGTTTTGGTTTAGATATCCAAATCCTCTTCAAAACGGTCGGGCAGGTCTTTACCAGTAAGGGCGCTGTCTAACGTCAGATAGACATGTAATGCGTTCGGCAGCCCGCTAAAGAAAAAATATTGAATCAGATAGGCAACTAATAGCGATCGACACCACTCGCGAGGGCGTAGTTCGTAGAATGTTGCCAGAATAACCGCCAGTAGTAAAACTAACCCAATAATGCCCCGCTCGAGTAGTACTTCGACATATTCGTTCTGCACGATTTCTCTCTGGTAGCTACTACCCGTCTCGCGCGCCATCACAACGCCCGCTGAGCCGAGACCCGTACCAGCTATCTTATTTTTAGCCGGTGCTTTCCACCACGCCGTTAGTGCCACACGGCTCAAATTAGTACGGATATTGGTCGATTCTGTCACATATCCCGTAAAGGCCGGCGCTACCTCACCTTTATTCACATTTCTAGCCTCTTCTTTTTTCTCGGGCAATGAAATCTTGCCCAGGCTTAAATGGTTCACACTGCTACTAATCGCCTGATAGAAATTTGTATCAATATACGGATTAACTTGCGCTGCTACACCTTGAATGGTTAGCCCGATAATAGCCGCTAGACACCCCAGGCAGACCACCGCTAGCTTCCGTCGAATACCAGTTTTAGTAAAGACTAGTAAGATGACCAAGGCGGCGCTATAGGCGTAAATTGCCCCACGCGACATAGTTAGAACTAGCACCGTAGCAAAAAGTAAAAACTGAATATTGTCTCGCCCATCATGCTTTATGACTAGTCGATGCGTCGCAATTAGTAACGGTGCTAGCAGCAAACTGCCGAGGAACTGTGGCTCAATTGCAAAAACGTTAGGCCGCACAAAACCAAACTGCCCCGCCACGCAGCCGCGACACAATCCGACCTGCTGGCCGCCCGGAATTAACGCGCCCGCCACTACTTGGACGAGTGCCAGCACGCACACCACAGTTGTTGAAACTAGTAGGATTTTAATCAGCAGTGGTAGTAGTCGCCTGATTCGCTCTCGCTCCGACCAAATAGCAAGAAAAATTAAATAAAGTGCACCCGTCACGCCAAAGGTAAGAATGCCTCGTCGCTGATTCACCGACCAGACAACCGTTATACCCGACCAGATGGTAAACGCCGTAATTAGCCACACGTAGTGGCTTTTCATTAAATCTCGCCGGCCTCGCCACACCGTCGGTATCGCCACCACTGCTAAAATCGCTACATAAATCAGCGCTAGCGATAGTCGATAGTACATCGTGCCATCATTGCCTAGCTGGATCCGCGGTTGCCAACTAAACCACAAAGCAATCGGGGCAATAAGTAGCAGGCGCTCGAACCAGTTTAGCTTCTTTAGATAGCGCCCCGCTGACTTTACTTTTTTGCTAATGATATTCTTACTTTTTGAGAGCTTCATCCACTGCTTTCCTAAAATTTTTGTCAAATTTCGTCTCATCGAAGCGCTCAGCCAGTTTTGCCACTTGCTCACCATCAAATTTAAGCTTTTCAAATTTGCGTATGCCACTCGTGACGCTGCCTACCGACTGCTCGCCAAAGAAAACCCCATTTTTACCCTCAATAACCATATCGCGCGAACCGCCTTGACCGTAGGCGACCACTGGTAGACCGCACGCCATTGCTTCCACCGGCACGATACCAAACGGTTCGAGGCTCGGAAAAATTAGCCCCCGCGCCGCCACAAAGTACCGCGCAATTTCACTCGCGCCATTATAACGAGGCAGAAACTTAATATGCCTATCTTCGCTCGCCAGCTTGACTAAGTTCGAATGTTCTGGCCCATCGCCAACCACCAGCAGATTACGTTTTAACTTTCGACAAGCACTAATTGCAAGGTCAAATCGCTTCCAACTCACCTGACGCCCAGCCACGATATAGAAATCCTCACCGCCAAAGAGCTTACTTTTGATCGCTTTGACATCTTTTGACTTAACCTTCTTAGCCGCTGTCTCCATCTCTTTCGCCTTAACCGGTGGATTAACTACAGCACTAGGACGACTGTAATACTTTTTAATCTCGCTTTGAACATAAGACGAATTAGCAATTAATAGATCAGGTCGCTTCGAGCCAGCTAGATCCGCCCGCCGCATCGGCTTTAGCAGCACTTTTAGCCCTAGTCGCGCAATTGGATTGAGCACCCCAAAGCCAGGATTAGCAATATACTGATCATATAACCCCCAGTAATACTGCGTTGGCGGTCCCTGCAGATACGACACGTGTACGCCGCCTTCCACCCCGATGAATTTTGCCTCGGCGTTGCAAACCGAAATTACCAGATCATAGTCAGATAATTTCAGATTTTTAAAATAGATTGAGCGTAGCGGCGCCATAAAACGCCTCAGACCCCGCGGAAAAATATTCAGCCACCCCGTCCGCACATCGCAATCCTGAAACCACGGCGCAGTCTTCGGGCGATACTGTGAAGTATAGATTGGCGCCTCGGGATACATCTGGTGTAGCCGTAGCAGCACCTGCTCCGCCCCACCAATCTCCGTTAACCAATCGCATACCAGCGCCACTTTCATGTTCCTATTCTATCACCTCACTTTCCCCGTCTCCTTCAGGGGAAGGTGGCTGCGTTAGCAGCCGGAAGGGGGTTCTCTGAGCGAAGAATTTGTGATACACTTTAGAGCAAAGGAGCATACGATGCAAATCAAACACAAAAACAACAAGCGAGTAATTATTATAATAGCGGTTATTGCTGCTCTACTAATTGGTGGCGGCGCCATTTTTGCTGTCACGAGAAATAGCCAAACAGCAAAAGATACTAAAAGCTCGAGCGAGCAGAAATCGGCTAAAAAGTCTACCAAAGCCAAATCAAGTAAGAACAAATCAGACAAAAAATCTGACGATAGTAACGACGAAATCGCCAACGAGGTAGCAGCCGCTAATAATAACACAAATAGCGACCCCACCAACGGCGGTCACACGCCAATTCAATATGAGGGGCAGCAAAATGCCAGTAGCAATAATCAGCTAAGCGGTAACATTAGTACCTTTAGTCTTGGCGGTGGCACACTAACCGTCCGCGTAACCTTCAACCAAATTATCGGTGGCAATGCCACCTGCAACCTGACTCTAACGGGACCAGTCGGACAAAAATACACCGACACCGCCAAGGTTGTTAACGACCCTCAATCCGCCTCTTGCTACGGCTGGGACATCCCCGCGAGCAAACTTGGCCAAACTAGCGGTCATTGGAAAGCAAGCGTCAGCGTCACCGGCGGCGATAAATCGGGAACTATTACAGGGGAAGGTAGCCTATAATGCTTAAAATCAACAATATTAAGAAATCTCGTTTATTTATTGCCGGAGCGCTGACTATCTGCGGTGTCGTTGGCGGGCTATGGTCATATCACACACTGAAAGAGGTCAACCCCGCTAAGGCAACCCTGGCTGGTTTTGAAGCGGGCAATCTAATGAGTGATACCATCATGAGCAACTACAACTCCATGACGGAGCAGCAGATTTGGGACTTTTTGCATCAGCACGGCAACTGCAATGACCGCAATACTTACAAAGCTAGTCAATATCCGAGCTTAAAATACCACATTAAGGATGGTCATTTTGTCTGTATGGCTGACGAGACCTTTGACGGTGAAACCACTTCTCATATTATCTGGCAAGCCGCCCAAGACTACCACATTAATCCGCAAGTTCTAATTGTAGTCTTACAAAAAGAACAGAATCTAGTACTGGACAGTTGGCCTAACGACCACCAATACCGCAGCGCCACTGGCTTTGGCTGCCCAGACACTGCCGCCTGTGATAGTCAATACTTCGGCTTTCGCAATCAGGTACGTCAAGCCGCCAATATGTTTAGAGATGTCTTAAACGGTGGCTGGAGCAACTATCCTGCCTATAAAACATCATTTATCCATTACCATCCGAATAGCGGTTGCGGCGGTCAGAATATCTATATTGCTAACCGAGCAACTTCAGCTCTCTACCGCTATACGCCGTATATTCCTAACCAAGCCGCCCTTAACGCCGGCAAGGGCACGGGCGACAGCTGCAGTAGCTACGGCAATCGCAACTTCTACAACTACTTTACAGAGTGGTTTGGCGATAGCCGACAAATAGCCGTCAGCAACGTAAGTATCCCCAGTGGAGTTTATAATATCTACAGTGGCAATGAGTATCTCGACGTTAGCGGTAACCGATTTTGGTTAGACAGCTCTAATGTACAACTATGGAATCACACATTCGCCGAAGGACAAAAGTGGCAAATTGATCGACTATCAAACGGACTATATTCAATCCGTGTAGCAGGCACCAATAAATATCTTGACGTTTCCGGAGCTGGCACTTCTGATGGTTCGAACGTGCAAATATACGCTGGGAATGGCACATGCGCTCAACAGTGGGCCATTCAAAAAAATGGTGATGGATATCGGCTTGTTTCCGCCTGCAGCGGTAAATCGCTCGATATCACTGGAAATCGCGTAGCAAACGGTACGAATATAGAAATCTGGACGAGTCATGATGGCGATGCGCAGCGTTTTCAGATTAGTCGTGTAATGCCAAATGGAGTTTATAAATTAACAGTCGGAAACAACGAGTATCTCGACGTTAGCGGTAACCGCATTTGGGACACAGGGCGCAATGTACAGCTATGGTCATCAACCTATGCTCAGGGGCAGCGGTGGCGTGTTACGCAACTAGCTAACGGCAATTACAGCCTACGGGTTGATGGCACTAATAGTTATCTAGACGTCAGTAGCGCCAGCATAAATAACGGCGCCAATGTTCAGATATGGCCAGGGAACGACACATGTGCTCAGCAATGGAAGTTCACCTGGCGCGACAACGGCTTAACTTTGCAATCAGGCTGTAGCGATAAGGTTCTCGACGTTAGTGGCAACCGCATCGTCAATGGTCGCAACGTTCAAATCTGGCAGACAACTGGCGCCCAAGGCCAGCATTGGAATCTTATCGCACAATAGAAGTCTTACTGATATAGTATTAGTATGAACAGTCTAGTATACAAAATTCGCCAGAAGATGGCGCCGTCCAAACACCACTTTGACGCAAAGATAGATGAAGCCGATCGAAAACTAGACTATCTAAATAGTGTCATAAGCGACGATAGCAGCGAGAATAATCAGTTCAGTGCTTTATTTGATCGTATAGATATGTACAATATCTCACAGCTGAAAATTTCCCGCCCTAATCTTAGTGATAGAGATGCCAAGATCATGCTGTTTAGAAACCTGCCCGCCGCAACTGGCGATATGGCGTTATACCAAAGTGCCAACTCGAAATTATTACATGAATTGGACAAAATTTGTCGAGACAACAATCTGCATTATTGGATGTGGGCAGGCTCGGCCATTGCCGTCGAAGCACGTGGCACAGCTATCCCTTGGGATGACGACGTTGACGTCTGCATTATGCGTGATGATCTAAAGAAATTAATTTCGGCCACAAAGGGCAATTCTAGTTATGGAGTTACCATTTGCTATGATTATCGTGCTAAGAACATCCAATATCGGTTCGTTAGTCGCAACAGGAATATCCTAAACTTCATTGATTTAGTTGCTTGCGACTATGCCACTGAGTATACGCCAGAAGGTGATGCTCAATATAAAGCTCTAAAGCGAAATATCATTCACGAATTCGAGGTTGCCCCCGAGCTAGAAGGCTGGCGCAGAGAAAACTTTATCTATAACGAGAAAGACAACGTCACGCTCCCCCAACGGTCGCATCGAACTAGTGGTGCTATCGACAGCAATGAAGCTCAGGCTATCAACACTATCTATACCAAATACCACGAGATATCAATCAAACAAGGACTACTGACCAACGACCAAAACAAATCTAATGCCATTGCTTACGGTCTAGATGGGCTATTTAATTTTCCCAAGCGTCAAGACATCTGGGATAAATCAATTATATTTCCGCTGGCCGACAAGAAGTACGATGACTTTAGCGTTATGGCTGCTTGCAACAATAGGACTTTTTGTGATATCTGCTATAGTAATTGGCCCTATATTCCGCATCTCATCAAGTACGGCGAGCATTCATTGAATCAGCTCGATTTGCATCCCGAATACCGCAAGGCACTTATAGAATTCGTAAGCCAATAGTCTATAACAACTTCTTCGATGCCCCATAGAACTGAGACCACGAGTAATCTTGGCTCACTTTGTCGTAGGCTTTCTCCGAAAGCCTTTCCCTTAACTTATCGTCGTTAAGCAGTCTCTTAATAGCTTTTACGTAACCCTCTACGTCTAATGGATCTTCAACCACTAAGCCCGTCTCGCCATCGTCAATAAAATCTTTAACGCCACCTGCATTACTAGTGACGATTGGCAAGCCACACGCAGCAATTTCTAGCACAATATTCGGCATACCGTCGATAAGCGACGTATAGACAAATGCATCGTAGTCTTCGATCGGTAATTTATTGATATCATTGAACCCACCACGATATTTAATATTGCTAGCCGTAAATATCTTGTCTGGTTCGTAGCCTCTTTCTGCACGCCCATAAATATCGAACTGAACCTCTGGCATTTTTCTCGCAATTTCGTCTAGAATGGATGGGTTTTTCTGAGCACATAGCCGGCTCGCCCATAGGACTTTGTTCTTTCGTCTTACATCAAAGCGATTATCGCTCGTAACCTCCACTGGCTGGTGTAAAACGTGTATTTTGGTCGGATTGAAGCCAAAATCTTTCACAATTCTCTGTTTATTTACGCTATTGTCAGTAAAGATATTGCTAACTACATCATCAATACTATCGCAAAAAGGATCGGCATAGTCGATACGCCCTCGACAATTTGTTCCGCGCAAAACGTCATAGCAGAATAATGACGCATCCAGTCTAAAGTTGCCTTTCACTAGAGCCTTATGGTAGCCCGCCCATTCATAACCATAGCGTGAATTAACAATATGTACTACCTTAGGACGAAGCTGAACTATCAAGGTAGTAAACAGTTTATTTTTGTTAACGTCGCTTAGCTTCTCCACATAGTTGCCGAATTCGAGCAAATCTACATCCTTTGGCAGCTTATTACGCCATATGTTATTTTTCTTTAACGTTGTAATAATTGTTATTTTTGCATCGGGATTATTCTTTAATATAGATTTCGCATAGTTGATGATAACCTTGTCCGCACCACCCGATATTAGCCATGGTGCAATTATAATATAATCGGCATTATCGTGCGTCGCCTGTTTTGATAACTTAATGTAGGCATTAGAAATCTCATGATTGTCCTGCGGCCTATGCTCATCAGTTCTAGAAAGCCGCTTCTTTGTGGGATATATCCCTGTCTCGATATGTGATATGTTTTTCCATTCTTGCAATACACACGGCGGTATTTCCACCCAATGTTTACCGACCAACTGTTTACCAGTAATAGCTTTAGCGGCGTTGGCAATCGGCGTTAAGATAGCGTTACCAACCTTGTTATCACGGGCTCGAATATATGCATTCTTGAATTTATCCGATATCGTAATTGTCTTAGAGCTCGAGATATCATCATTTTGATTCTTCTTTATATTAGAGAAACCAAAGAGTGGCGTATATGGAATAGCCACACTATTCCCTCTCTGCCGTGCGAGCATTGATGACTCTTCCTTGCGATAAAAGTATACCGAATTATTTACCGTGTCGTGCTCAATTCCGTCATTAGCCGTTTGAACATTGAATGTGTAGTCTTCGTATCCATAGCCATCTCTAGCAACTATATATGGATGGGTCAGAAAGACCTCACGCAAAGCAAAAGCCGCTGAGATATAGCGATTGCAATCCAGGAACGCACAGCCAATATCTGTTTGCGAGCCCTTTAGTGGTAGCATACGCCATAACGAATAACGTTCATCATTATAAAATGATAAGCAGTATTCCGGATGAAGAACAATTGACTTAGTAGAACTTTTTAGCTTCTTTAGCCCCTCAATGAAGTAGCCCGGAGACACAAGATCACCGGCATCTATGTTAGCTACGTACTTTCCGCGCGCCTCTTTAATGGCTGCATTGCGCGACAGCCCTAGATCGCCGAAGTTATTGTGGATAACCCTTATCTCGTCAGGATAATTAGTCGTAAAACGCTCTATATATTGGTCTGTATCATCTGACACATTATCGACATGAAGAATTACCTCACATGTTTTACCATTGTCACGAACTATATTAGCGGCTTCTATAATATTTCGTATGGTCTTATGAAGTTCTATACCCTCGGCATGTGCCGTAACAATTATGCTTAGGTCCAGTTCATTGTTCTCTCGTTTCATTAATATAATTTTACCATATCTCAACTCTCGCTATATGATACAATATGGTTATGGTTAAGCTTAGGCTAAGGATTGTTGAAACCTTTGGGCAAGACTATAAGATTATCTTTGGTTGTTTCATCGTCTCTGTTCTTTTCTTTGGCATCTTTGCATATCCCAATTTTGCAACCGATACCTATTTTGATGCCACGGAGACAACGGGGGAAGTAGTAAAGGTATTCCTTCAGAATGGAAGACTTTTTACTGCCGCTTTTGCAGCCATATTTAAAGGGGTGCTAGGGCTCGGCATAGCATGGCAATTACGTATTAGCTACTCAATCGCAATAGTTGTAACAACATTGTCTATCTATACAGTTTACAAAATACTATGCAATCTAGTACGAACCACAAAAAGTATCTCGAAAAGTGCCTCGATCGGCATACTCTTAGTGGCGGCCATAATAATTATTAACCCGTTTTATATCGAATATTACGCCTTTTATGAGCAAGGTATTATGTGTTTAGGCGTTTTACTCTCGGCACTAGCAGCACTCTCGTTTAGCCATTTTTTAACTTCAAAAAGCAAGAGCTACCTTGTGTTATGCTTGACTTTTAACGCGCTGTCGCTCCTATGCTATCAAGGGTGCTATGGCACTTTTCTGGTTTTAGCCTGTTTTGTTATAACATCCAAAACCGACAACACAAAAGATCTACTTAAGTACGTTGTTTTCTCGGGGATATGCTACGGCATGCCTGCACTTATCGAAATAATCGTCATAAAGATGATAGGCAATTCTCGCGCAGCATCACACTTTGATTTGTTTGATAGCCTACAAACAATTATTAGCCGCAGGAATGGAACGTTTAACTTCCATAATATCCTGATCCCTCATTTTCTTCTTATTCTTATAACTTTATTAACCTTTATTGTTACTATTGAATGCACTATAGCAAAAAGCTATCACAAACTTTGGAAATTTCTTTTAAGGGCTGCTTTTATCTTTGCGATCTGCCTACTAGCTGCTCTAGTTCCAATATTAGCTGAGAATACAAACGCAATTAATTTGGCGCCACGTGTCGTATATCCATTTGGCACTGTTATTGGATTATGGCTGGCCACAACATATATAATATGCAGTAATAGACGTTCAATTCTGGCAATTATAGCCACGACCGTCGCCATATTAATTATAGAATGGTACCGTTTTAACTCCATTGCCGTCGGTCGTCAGCAAGCAAATGCACTCGATAGGTATAAAGTCTCTCAGATACAGAATGAAATCACTTCCTACGAAACGGCGTATAATAGACAGATTAAGCAGATTTCGTTTGTTATTACAAATTCGCCAGGAGACCCATATCCAATTAACAATCTAGCTGGGATTAATTTATCAGCATTTCGTACCAACTGGAGTGATGCTGCAATTATTAATCTATATACAGGCAGGCACTACAAGCGAGTTAAGGCGACTAACGAGCAGGCAGACCACTGCTTGCAACACGCAAAGCCGATTTTTACCGCCGACCAAATCAAATTCGATGGCGATAAAGCTATAATCTGTTCATACTAGAGTAGATAAATGAGCGCCGATACACTAAGGTTCCGGCGCTCATTTATTAGTTCTTTACCATCTACCGTATTTAACTTCGTGTTCTATCTCGGCAGCTTCGGTATTCTCTTGCGTTAATCCTTTCATGTAGGCAATCGCCCGATACTTCGGTGACAGGTGTGTTCCGAGCCAATATAGTCGCCCCTTCAAATACTTCTTGCGGCTATCCTTTTGGTATTCGCTCCACGTTCGATTCATAAATTCGTTTGCCAGCCATGCGTCTTCGCGGTCAAAGTATTTAAACATAAAGTGTTTGTCATCTTTCAGTGGCTTAAATATCTTCTGGCACTGCTTAAAGTACTCTTCCTTATACTCATCACTGATTACATAGAAGAAACCCATATTGGCATAGATCGCTTGCGCAAAGAAAGCTTCCTTCAACTCGTCATAGTAGCCGCTATCTCGCAAAATATCATATGAACGCAAAGTGTTCTGCGTCATCAATAGTAGCTTTTTACCTTTTTGACTAGTTGAATTGCCTTGCGCTGGATCATTACGCCAATGGACTAACGGTTTCTTAACAACCGAAATGCGCTTGGCCTTGGTCATAGTTTCAACCATGAAAGGGAAGTCCTGATAACTAGCGCCCGCCGTATCGGCTAATTTGATTTTCTTTACAAAATCTGCCCGATAAATGCATGACCAGATAGATGCATGGAACGCAATTATCTGTGGGAAGTCTGTTATATGAAAGGCACCGTCCGGCGCGTCATCTAGATCAATCATTCGCTTACGGTTCGTGAAGCGCCAATTGCGCTTGCTGCCTACTATCGTCGAATTATATAGATAGAACTCACCCTTGGTTATATCTGTATCGTATTTCTTCGCATCGTTATAAAGTAGTTCGTACATATCTGGCTCAATCCAGTCATCCGACTCGATAATGCCAATATATTCGCCCTTAGCAATTGAAATACCGTAGTTAACCGCCTTGCTATAGCCACCATTTTCCTTATGGATAGGCACTACCCGTTTATCCTTCTT
>Ga0256404_1007085_pt1 | contig 17983 bp, 29 predicted proteins | sample RumenRJG_01DNA_FD_185990 | JGI IMG/M metagenome (GOLD analysis project Ga0256404, IMG submission 185990) | Bovine rumen microbial communities from Lethbridge, Alberta, Canada - RJG_01 | ecosystem: Host-associated > Mammals > Digestive system > Stomach > Rumen | place: Canada: Alberta | collected...
GCTGATAACGAGATATATGAAGAACATCATATTCTTCCTCGTTCGCTTTTTCCAAATTGGGCTAAAAGAAAAGAGAACTTAGTGTTCTTAACTTTAAGAGAACATTACTTTGTTCATCAACTTTTAGTTAAGATTTATCCTTGCAAACAAATGGCTTTTGCATTATGGCAAATGTCTATGAAATATAAAAACAAAAACAGCAGAGATTATGAAGCATCAAAAAAGCTTTACAAGCAGTATGCTGTTGAGTTTTGGAATCGACCTGAGATAAGATTAAGAAGTCGAGAACAGCAGGTTGAAGTTTGGAAAAATGAAGAGTTGCTTAAAAAGCATTCTGAGATTTTGAAGGAAGTTATGAACAGACCAGAAATTGCAGAAAAAAGAAACAAAGGTGTTAGAGCTTCTCGATGTACACCTGTTAGATGTATACAGACTGGTGAAGTTTTTAATTCTTTAGGTGACGCTGCAAACTGGTGTAAAATAAAATCAATGGCCAAAATTGGCCAATGCGCTCGGGGTGAAAGAGCTCATTGTGGACGACACCCAGAGACAAAAGAACAACTTTCTTGGGAGTATGTTGGACATACAAACAAAAAGAAAGATAAAGTTCGAAAGATTAGAACGAAATGTGAGGATATTTTACCTCATATTGAAGGACTCGCTGATGAATAAGTTTTGTCCAAATGGCACACAACAGTTTGGATATCACCCAGGAGATTCTTGGGGTACTCCAAACTTCACAGCAGATTTAACAAATTGTGTTTCCGCAAGAGGCGATCTTGATCTCACTGGTTTTGTGTTTCTTGATGGAAATCAAGACTTGATGATTGACACAATAACTGCTCAGATGACTTTGACACAGTATGTTATTGATGCAATTAAAAAGAGTACGATGATTTCATTAAACTCAGCAGTTGCGGAATATTTTCTTGATAAGAATCCTGAGCTGTTTGATGGAAAGGAGTTGTACATTGAATAACAGAAACTTACGAGATGATTGGTTAAAAAAGTTACATAAAGATTGTGAAGAGATGCTTCATTACACAGACATAGCATCTTGTGAAAGAGTTGTTCTAACGAAAGAACAACTTAAAAGATTTGAAAATGACATTAAACAGCTTAAGCTTCCTGCAAGAGTTATTTATATGACTTCAGGAACATTAAGAAGATTGATAAGCGGCTTTTACAATAAAGAAACAGGCAACAGTGTTTGTATGCATCATAAAGTCGTTGAAGAATTGATAAAAGTTGACCCAACAATTTTTGATGGAGTTAATATCAATATAGGAGAACCATTAAAGGAGGGCGAAGATGGGACAGAGTAATTCTGAGTTTTGGAAAATAAGAGAACGTTTGACAGCTCTTACACAGGCCATAGGTTCAATGCCTGAGCTCAATTTGTCCGACATTGAAAACAATGAAGATGATGCTTCTAAATATGATACAAAGAAGTGTCCTGTCAAATTAAAAGATGTTAAGTTTATGCGCAAATATGTTGAAGGCGGCAAACTGAAAATCACAGAAACGAATGCGGAGTATCTTCTCGAGCAAAATCCAAACATTTTCCAGGGAATTGACCTTGATTTGATTGATGAAGATGATGACGATTATTTTGAGGAGTCATAATGACAGGATTAAACAATTTTGGAAGTACATATACAGCTGATCTTTATTATGGCGACACAACAGATAATTCAACTCTTCGTCACCAGCGCATAAACTTAGGCTATAATAGTTGGACTAGTAATGATTTTAATTATCTTGCAAGTGACTTCACAGGAGCTGTTATAACATATTACAACAAAGGTGAAATCGTCGGTGAAGAGCGGTATGAGTTTGATGAAGAGAATAATAAGATTATTGAAGAAATCCGAAAAGACCTTCAGAAGACAAAGAAAGAATACGCAAAGAAAGCAGTTTATCGTTTGACTGATGTTGAAGTTGATTTGTCAAAAAGACAGTTGTTTATAAATAAAAGTTTTTCTGACGGGCATACTGAAACAGTTGATGTTACATCAGATGTTCTTAACGAATTGAAAAATGGTGTAAAGAGAACTGTTTATCTTTCATCATATGTCCTTGACTTCTGTTCAGAGCAGGACCCAACAATTTTTGATGGTTGGGAAGTTGTTGTAACAGATGAAACTGCAGATGTAGGTTTAACTGAATTGCCTAAAAATCTTGACGGTTATAAAGATGAAACAAATGAAGATTACATTCAGCGTATCAAAAACAGAACAGAAGTAATTCGCCATAACGAAGAAGTTGCTGTTAAAGACGCAGAAAATAATGAAGAGATTGACAGAATCTTGAGGAGCTTATGACAGTGAATATCGTTTGTGATACAGATAGACTTGCAAAAGGCGCATATCTTTTCAGTAAAAGAGAACGCGAGCAATTTATGAAAAAAGTTGCTGAAATTACTGAAGACGAAGATATAGATGTAGTTAATATTGATTATGGTTATCGCAAAGACCTAAAATGTTATTACATCAATTTTGAATATTATTGGTATTATGAAATTGATGATGACGAAGATGTAAAGCAGATAGAAGCAGCTGTCGTACAGAGAGAAGTTGATAAAATTGTAAACTGGGAGACGAGAAAGTATGAAAGTTCTAGTGGTACCTGATGTTCACGGAAGTTGGAATCAGGCTCTCGACTTCATTAAGGCGAACAAAGATAAAGTTGATTATGTTGTAACTCTTGGCGATTATGTTGACGATTGGGAAGATGAGCTCAATGGAAAACCTATGCAGGAGGGATTTTTACAACTTATAGAAATGGCGCGTGCTGAGCCTGACAAGTTCCGTATTTGTTTAGGCAATCACGACCACGCATACATTTCAAATCAAACTTGCAGTGGACATCATTTTGAATATGAAAAAATGTATTACGAGATGTTCACACAGAATATGGATATCATATATCCTGCAGTTCTTATTGATGGCGTTTTGTTTTCGCACGCAGGTGTTTCACAGCATTGGTATAACAGAACAGTATCTTGGTACAATGACAAACATAAAATGGACAAAGTACCAAAGAAATTGAAGCGGGAGTATAACAAGTGGAAGTACAATTACTATCATATTGAAGATGTCTTCTTTGACGGTGTTGTTCGTTCTCTTGTAAATCCAAAAACCGAAAAAGAAAAGAAGTACATCGAAGAATATCACGAAAAGCAGGCTTATGCAAAGAAAATGATGGATGACGCTTACACAGCAATGGAGCCTTATTTTAAGGATGCTTTTTCAACAACTTTTAAGGCTGAAACATTGAAGGCAATTCTTGACAGTGATACAGAGTATTTCTGCCATTGTGGATATTCAGGCAGCGGTGATTCACCTGGTGAATCTTGCATTTGGATTCGTCCTAATTCATTGCTTCAAGATAACTGGCCTGGACATTTGAAATGTCAGGTTGTAGGACATACAGAGCTCGGTTTGAAAAAGTTTAAGTATCGTACTCATAAGTTGATTGTTTGTGATAACCACGAACACAACTGTGGCTTCATTCTTGATACTGAAAATATCGGGGATGACTTCGAGAAAGTGAAGTACGAAAAGAACCCATATTACAATATGCGTTCAAATGAATCACTTCTTCGAATGTTGTTAGGAGGTATGATCTGATGGAAATAACAAAAGATTTATTTATGAAGCTTGCAAATAAGTTTTTTGCTGATCCTAGCAAAGGCCGTGTGTTTCGAGAGTATTGCGAAGATGTTGGCATTCGTATGGATATGACTGTTGAAGAAATGAAAACAAAAATCCGCAGTTATCATAAGCAAAAAATTGCTTGGTCAGATATGATTATCAACACTCTTAAGGATGTTAGGTTACCTGAAATTGAAGAAGCAATTAAAACCCTTGAAGAAAAAGGATTTGATGCAATTCAAAAGTATGGCAATCAAACAATGAAAACATTCGACTGGACAGGAAAGGAGAAAACTTATAAAGTTGAAAAAGCTCGACTTATCAAGTCTTTGGGCTTCGGTACGACAAAAGAACATTGTCCAAACAAAACTTGTATTTTAATTGAAAACTGGGATGATCTTTCAAATCAAATGAAGAGGGAGTTTTGGAGAATGCAGCGTACACTTTTGAGATATGACAGATATATGTCCCGAAAGCGTCTTGCAAAACATAAAAAGCAAATTGCATATTCAAAGCGAGTTATTCAGAAACTTGACAGATTATCTGAAGAGGAAGTTCGCATTTACTATAGGGATGTTGTAAAAGACGAATTGGAGAAGAAATGATAAGAGTAAGAATTGTTAATAAGGCTAAAGACGGAGTAATTCTCAAAACAGGAAATCTCCAGCAAAAGATTTCTTGGGAAAACTTCAATTCAGCTTGGACAATCGACCCAAAAGATAAGCTTTATGCAATTATGAATAAAGACAAAGAGGACGAAGCTGCAAAAGTCAATGATATCGTGCAGGACGCAGTTATTGCTCTTATGATGGGAAGAGGAGAAAATCCACACGCTCAACTTACCTCAGCAATGATGTTCGGCAATTTGATTGACAAGTTTCAGCAGCTTGTGCCTGATGGAACTCCTGCGGATTTCCTTTTCCTTGTTCGCAAAGCTTACGAATCTCAAACAAACGCCTTGCTTAAAATGGGAGCAGGTTTTACACATAAAGATGATGATAAACACTTCAACAGCAGACAGCGTCGTCAGAACAAACGCAATCTTGAAAGAATTGCAAAAGAAAGAGCTGCTGAAGATAAGTTTACAATCGGTGATGCAATAAATATACAGGAACAGCGTGATAAAAATAAGAAAGCATCGGACTAATTATTATGTTTGTTCCTCAAAAGGTAAAGTCTTGGAGAATTAAAGATGGCGCAACTGATATGTCCGTTGAACTTATCAACGCAAAAGGACAGATAGTAGGTCGAGCCACTTTTTCGCTCGACGAAATAGTTAATATATCTAAAGCAGTATTTGACGGCTATGTAGTTGAGTTTAAGAACAAGACAAAATACATAATTTCATATCGTGACATTGATGAATGTTTTGATGTTGAATTGGAGGAACTTGATGGAAGAAGAAACAACTGAAAAAGAACATTGGTGTTTTGTTTCATATCAATATACATTAAAGAATGATTCTACTCCTCGCTTCGGAAACATTACTCTCCCTATGACAGGTCGCATTACTGACAATGATTCATTTCAAGTACTTAATCAATTCATAACACGAGCAATTACTGACGACCTCAAAGAACATAATAATGAAATACAAGGCGTTCCGATTATCTTATATTTTAAGGAGTTGGGAGTATGAACAATTTCTACAAACTTGACAGAGATGTAATTCGCCTTGACACAATCGACATCATATCAAAAAGAGAAAGATATGTTGGGCCTGACAGAAACGGTAAAGATGACTGGGCTCCTACAAACGGCGAGTTCCTTATTGTTATCAATGATGACAGAGAATACTCATACAGTTCAATACAAGACCGTGATATGGTTTATAATGACTTAATTGGAAAACTCACAATGCCTGATACACTTGATAATGTTCAAGGACAAGTGTTTACTGATAAGCAGGCAATTTCTATGACATATTAAATTGAACTTTTCTAAATCCTCTTTTATATTATTACTGTAATCGAATAAAAGGAGGATTCTATATGGCTTGAAGGAATGAGCCTTGCGGTTCTTTCTGAAGCAGATACTTGGGAGGTACTCGATGAGTCTGGGACAAAATGAAATTGATGCACTAATTGATAACTGCAAAAATAATAAAGCAGGCCTTGAAGATGTAAAAGGTTTTGAAGATAAGCAGCCAACGATTGACCTGCTTTCCATCGTTGCTTCTTCAATAGATCAGGAAGAACTAATAGGAGGTAAAGATGACTGGTAAGGAGTTCGACTTTTCTTTTGATTTGAATTGGCGAAAAGGTGACATTGGACTTCGCGGCAAAATTGCATCTAAAGAATGTGATGATTCTCAAAGTCCTGAGATAGTTTGTTATCAGCGTGGAGATGACGGCAGAGAGACTTGTTACACACTTGCATTTTTTGAAAAGACACGCGAAGGATATGACATTCGTACAGTAGGAACTCGCTTGTTTGATGCAATGAATGAATATCACATTGACTATAACAGCTTTATTGATGCTGTTAGGTACTTTCACGACATTCTTGACAAGATTTTGTACTTGCAAAAAATCGCTGAAGAGAAGTGGTAAGTTAATATTTTATTTGGAGGAAATATGAGTCAGTTTTCAGACAAAAGCGATTTTGGCGATACTTGTTTGATGCATTATACTCCAGATAGAATTGCTTTTGCAACCATCTTAATTGATGATGTTCCATTGAAAGTAAACAGTCCTCGAGACTTAATTCCTTATTACGGAAATATTGTTGCAAGTATGTCTTGTTCAGAAGACAAGATGTGCATCAATGTTTCAAAGACTTCACGGCCTCGTCAGCGAGAGATTGACACAATAAGCATCTTCATTGATGATTATGTTCAAAGATGGCGAAGAGCAAAAAGAAAAAAGGAGCAAGTTTATTTCAAAGACTTTGAATACCCAACGCTTGAAACAGATAGGTACATCATTTGGAAGCGTTGTGAACAGCATAGAGACTTTCTTCTTAAAGTTTTTACACCATTTGCTTATCGAAAAGATTGGAAGTTTAATCATATAAACACAGAAATTATTGAAACATTCTTCAGTGACATTCACACAAATATAGGTAACTTTTATCGAAGAAGCCTACTTGCTTATGCGACTGAGTACTGGGGAGAACAATATTATCTTGACAAAGAGAATTGGCTTTGTTGGGCGTCTGCTAACACTGACGACGCAGATCACAATGCAGCTCTCTTCCGAATACAAGAAGCAACTTGGGACTATGACAAAATGTATAAAGAATCTTTGGAGGAATTGAAATTATGTTAAACTTGGCATTGACTGTCGCAGCAATTACTGTAGGTGTTTATCTTGCAACTATTTTGGGTATACTTATATATTATCCTGTAAAGTTGTATCGTTTGAATCATCCTAAATCAAAAAAGATTTCCATTGAAGAAGTAACAAAACTTGTTGAGGATGCAATGTTCTGGGATCTTGTTGCTAAGATTGCAACAGACAAAAAGGCAACCTGTGATAATGAAAATCTTAATGACATAGGTTATGTTACAATTTTGCAGCCTTGTGAAAATAACGAATGTCCTTGTCACGAAAGCAGAGAAGATTGCTGCAACACAGGCGTTGAAATTGATGGCAAGCGTTACTGCAAAATATTCGTTGACATCAATAAACTTTGTGGACTTCCAAGTGTAAAAGAAAAGCCTGATGTAAGTAAAATACTTACTGATGAAGAATGCAAATTACTTGCTAAATCAATAGTAGAATATATGGAGGCAACTGATGAGAGATAACCCTTTCAAAGAAGTAAAGCGGGTTGTAAGTCAATTTTTTGAAACAGAATATTGGTATCGCTTTCGCAAAAGACTTGGCGATTATGACAGAAATGTTTCAACTTTGAACGATACTTGGAATGGACATAACACTTTGCTTCAGTGGCAGATTTTGAAAGTTGAACATATGTATCATAATCTTCGCAAGTATGGCTGTGAAGCAATGTGCTATGTTGACTCTCCTGACTTCCTTGATAATTGTGAAGCACCTGATATGTTTTATGCATTAAAGTATGTTCAAGATAGAGCAAAAGAAACAGGCGAACTGCAGTGGTATGGTGGCAAGTACTATTATGCATATGACAAAGAAAGCAGCAAGCCTTGGGTAATCTTCGACAAGAAAGTTGTTGACATCATTCCTGCTAGCAAAATCCCAAAAAGTAAACGCTTTTACAAAATCAACTTTGACGATGACTGCAACTATATCGGCAGCACTCCTTGTGACAAAGAAGTTTATGAACATATTCAGATTGCAAGTTTTGATACTTGGGAAGAAATGTCAGATTGGGTAAACAACTGTAAAGATGAGCCTGATGTAAATAACCTTGACCGCAATGCAATTATGTACGCTCATTCAATTCATTTTGAAACAACAGAGTTGCGCAATCTTTCACCTCGCCTTCGCAATGTTGTTCGTGGACAGAGAAGAAAGCTTCACGACTTGTACGAATACCGCAAACTTTTGAAACAGCTTGACGCGCTTGATTATACTTACAGTGAACCTTGGCACTCTCGCTCAGACGACATTTGGAAAAAATACAAAGATGACGACAAGAAAAGAATTGAAGAGTATGAAAAACTCTGGAAAGAGTTCAAAGCATATCGTCGTTCAATCATTGATAAAATTGCAGATCTTTGGAATGAAAGAGCAGATTTTTGGTGGGACTAAGTGAACTAATTCCAGCCTAAAGGCTGGAACCTTCTTTTTCGTTTCTATGGGTTTGCTTACTATCATTGGAAAATTCCAATGCAGCAGAGGCAAGACCCTCAACGGAGGCTTGTTCCAAGCACTCGGCTCTTTTAGTTGAACCAAACAATTTTACATTTTTTGCTGCGTGTATGTCTCTGTCAAAAGAATATCCACAGTCGCAGTGATAAGTTCTTTCATCTAATCCAATTTTGTTCAAGCATCCACAATTTGGGCAAAACTTTGTTGTTGGACTCCATTTAGATATTTTGAAAGACTTATCGTTTTCAAGACTCACAAGTTTTGCTTTAACTCTTCCTAAATAGGAACTTTGTATTTCTCTAGCAAAACCTTTACTAAATTTTTTCCATTTAGCAATTTGTTCATCTTGAAAGTAGATAATATCATAATTTGAAGTGAGCTTATGAATCAACTTATTTGTAGCATCAATTTTTTGATTTGTCAAATGCTCATATTCTTTCTGAATTTGATTTCTTAATCGCCAATATCGCTTAGAGCCTTTCTGCTTTCTATGCAATTGTTTCTGTAGAAATGTCAGTTGCTCACTTTCTCGCACATTGCAATTAAGTTTTTCTCCATCAGATGTTACGATATTATCTTTAATTCCGAAGTCTAAACCGACTTCTTTATATTTCTTTTTTTCTATTTTCTTCTGTTTAGGAATACAAATTGAAAGATGAACATAAAAGCCAGAAGCTTTTCTTATAAACTTTCCATCCGCAATTTCATATTCCTTAAACTTTTTAAGTTGTTCAAGACCATAAACTTTCAAATTGGCAAAACCAGGAATAGTTATGTGTGAATTATCTCTTACACAAAGCCAAGGACCAGTAATCATAGGAATTGAGTTCACTTCACTTCTGAACTTCAAAGTTCCTACTTTCAAGCCCTTTTTCTTTGCTTTGCTCAAGTTCACAATATCAGTTTTCACAGATTTCACAATTCCTCGATGCATTACAGATGAAAGTGTAATTGTTTCTTCTATCAAATTTTCATCTTTGTCTAGCCTATGGACTTTTCTATGGCTTAAATATTCATATTTGAAGATATTGTTATCTTTATCTGCGATTTTAGAAGTTGCTAACATATCATTAACAACCCATTTTGCTTGTTTAAAGCAATCATTCATTTTGGCAAAAGTTTCTTTAGAAGTTTGATGACAGTTCACCTTCAACTCAATAACTTTAATATCTTGAGTCTGTCTGCGTTCACGAGTAGCAATAAGAGAGTCTTTGATTTTCTGTCTTTCTTCTTCTGAAAGCTGTTTTCTTGCCATATATTATAATTAGTTAGTTGTTTTCAAAAATTTAACTTAAAACTTGTTGTCCAACAATTAGGTTAATCTATAAATAATTAGTTGCTTGAATTAAAAAGCTTTATGGACTTCTAAATGTCCGCCTTTTAAGGCGGACTCTTATGAAGCCCATTCCTGTTAATATAATTTCAGAGGTTGGAAAATGAGTTCACTTAAAAGTAAAGTTAGATTTATTATTCCTCTTACAATGTGGCAGCGTTTTGTCAACCACGAAATCTTGCTTAAGCGGCCTTTTGAAGTTAAAGAGTTTGAAGAAACTTTTTATGAATATGAGCCATCTGATTTCATATCGCTCGAGGACTACTTCAATTTGGTTAAAAAAGATGTCATTAGTTTGCCACACACTGTTGGATATGATTGGAGCGAACTAGAAGATGCTGCTTATGAGTATGCAAAGAAAATGACTTTTGAAGATTTCAAAAGAATTGCTTTTGCAAACTATGATGAAAATGTTTACAAGCTTGAAAAACCAATCACGGTTGACTATGCAAGATACTATCACGACGACAAAGATCATCATCATACTTATGAGTATTTGTCTGCAAGAGATATTTGGGATATTATTTTTCATTGGTCTCTTACACGTGAACGCCCATCAGTTTATTTTTATGACGGTGACTTTGAAAAAGATGTTATCGAAGTTCGTGAATACACAAGAGGCGATGGAATAACAAAAGATGTTTTCGTTGTCCGCGAAGAAGAGGTGTATATATGAATGAAGCATTGCTTATGAAAACAATCAACTTTTGGCGAGGCAAAAAGAACAACCCTTTGAATGGCAAAACCTTCAAAGAAATTGAACAACTTGCTGAAAAATATGGATATGACCTTGGAGGAATGAATGCTGTCACTGAAAAGTAATTACTTTCGTACAAGAGAAGAGCTTTGTGACTTTGTGAACAATGGCGAAACTGAAATTACTATTGTTCAGATTGTTGCAAACAGCACAGGCTTTGTTCTCTTTTATAAAGAGGGTGAATAATGCTTAATATGATTTTTACTTTTGATGACTTCAAACACAGTGAAGAAGTTTTTGCTGAGTTTGCAACTGTTATCGGGTACCCAAATCTTCGAGCATCAGACACAGATAAATACCAAGGTCTTGTCAATTTTGAAAACATCCGAACAGGAAATGTTATATTTCAAGGCTATGATGGCATTTATATTGAGTTTGACGAAGATGAATCTTTGATAAGATTTTATTCAGGCGTAAACAAAAACAATGTTCTTTTTGTTTATAAAGAACATACAACTAAAATTACGGAGGCAAAAAATGCTGAAGACAATGATGAACAAACTCAAAAACCTCAAGGCGCGGATCGTTTTGTGGGCTTACCTAAATATAAACCCTACGACAAGTTACATCGCCCAGCAGTGGGCAATATTGTTATTTGGTGTGATGGTACATACCAAATTACTGGGGTAAGACCTCGTAGAGATTGTGATCTGCTCGATATTGTTATTGGTGATATGACTATTCGTTCAGATGAATTGCTTGCAAATGGTCGTTACATCAATGCTGAAATCTGTGGGTGGAATGAAGATACAAAAATGGGCTAAAGTATGAAAAAGAAAGTTGAACCACTTGACTTGGCAGCAAGAGTTTCAAGTGATGGCTATTCATTGCAATTTTATTGTGATAAGCCTTATCAAACTTATAGTGTTGCCATTGTCAATGATAAAGTAAAAAACAAAGAATACTATAATCAGATTATTATCTCAAGAGACTCTACTGAGAAGATTTCCAATTGGTTGCTTAAAGCCACTGATGCAAATGAAACAGACTTATCTTCTTTGTATGTCGAGTGTGTTTCTCATTGTGAAATACTTTCATTCAGCAAACTTGATAATTGCATTTATGTTCAACTTTATCAGGTTGCTTCTTTTCCTAGACAAAAACGTGGAAAGACTGACGATGAGTTTTCAATGTCAGAAAGAGTGGCTGGTGTTTTGGCACGAACATTGTTACTTTATTTACATACAGGCGTGCCTAACAGTTAATATCAAATTGAGGTAGGCAATGGACGAATGGGAAGAATTAAGAGATCTTGCAACAAAATTGCCTCCTGATGTATATGCTTCATTACAGTCAATGGCATTGAGCGGTATGTCTATGGATATGCTAAAATGTGCAGTTATTGATGCTATTGCTAAATATAATGGAGGCACTATTCAAATGGCTGATGAAATTGTAAGACCGAAGAAAAAGATTATGGATCTTTCGAGTTTTTACATTGTACCTGAAAACGAAAATGATCCTGACGGTCCTTGTGGAATATTTGATGATGGAGGCTATGAAGACGAAACAGAGTCAATCGTAAAGCGACTTGAAGTTTTTCAATATGAAACAATTATTGTGACAGAAGATGTTGCAGCTGTTTTGCTTGACCGAAATCCAAATTGCTTTGCAGGTTGTCCAAATCTTCAAATGGTTGATGGAAAAAATAATTCACATAATTGAAGCCTGTCCTCGGCTAAAGACCGAGGACATTCCTACCACTAGTCGCCTGTGAGTGGTTTCCTGCTTCATCGAGTGAGCCAACTTGCAAAGCAAGTAATGCTAAGCTTTTGACCTTATCACTTTCCACAGGCGTAAATTCCCGTTCTTCCAACGGTACATAGTTTTTCAAATTGATTGCCGCATTTACATCACGAATGTGATTAGCTCCACAACATTCACAAGTCCATTTTCTTTCTGAAAGTTGAAGTTTTTCATACTTCCAGCCACAACAAGAGCATAGTTTTGAGCTTGGAAAATACCTATCTGCTTTTATGACTTTGCAGCTATAGTCTTCACCTTTTGCTTGGAGTCTTGAAACAAACATTCCCCAAGAAGTGTCATTCATATTTTTGGCATTTCTTAGGAATTTGCTTATTCCTTTCAAGTTCAAATCTTCTACAACAACTTTGTCATAAGAACGAACTAATCGTAAAGATTCTTTTTCAATCCAATCTTTCCTGCTATTTGCAATATGCTCTTCCAATCTTGCAAGCTTGATTCTCGCCTTGTTTCGATTTTTAGAGCCTTTTTGCTTTTTAGCTAATCGTCTTGAAAGTTTTCGTAATTGTTTATGATGTGCTTGTTTTTGTGCTACATATCCAAAATCTTTTCCAGATTTTCCGTCTGAATTTATGTACATTTCAGCAGGACTGAAGTCCATACCAATTGCATCTTTTCTGTTATCTATTTTGTGAACTGCTTTCTGAACTTCAAAAAGTATTGCTACGAAATATTGATTTGAGCAGCTCTTTTCGACTGTCATACTGCAAAGTTTTGTTCTTCTTTCCCACCAAGTAGGAAACTTTCTGTCTTTGAAAGAAACTAATCCAACTTTTGGCAATTTCACTTTTCGTTCTTCAAAGTTCAAATAAGAGTCATCTACCATAACCTCCCTGTAGCTCTGATGATTGTTATGCTTAGATTTGAACCTTGGAAAACCCGATTTTCCTTTTCTTGAGCCATTATTTGATTTGAAGAAGTTCACGAATGCTTGGTCACAGTCCATTCTAGCTTGCTGTAAAGCAGCAGAACTGACTTCTTTCATATAAGGATATATGATTTTCCATTCTTTTTCTGTTTTAGGCTTGAAGTTTTTGTAGATTTCTTTTGATTTTAGCTGTCTTTCTTTTTTAGGAATTGGAAGTATGTTGTCTATGTAGAATTCATTTCTTTCTTGAAGATGCTCATTATATAATTTTCGACAGCTTCCGAATGTCTTGTTGATGAGAATAGTCTGGTCTTGATTTGGATAGATTCTTATTTTGAGAACTTTGTGTTGTACTTCGTCAAATATGACTAATTTATCAGACATTCACAATTCCTTACTAATTGTGTTTGTTTAGAAGAAAGTCAGAATTACCAGTTCTGGCTTTTTTCGTTTCTATATATTTAGTTAGTATATTTTAAAAGACTCAATTTTTATGTTAATATCTAATTATGGCAATTCATATGCCACACTAAAGATGTGGCAATTTTCTTGTCAACTTTTTATAAAAACTTTGGACAGACGAGTATAGACCTAACAGATTATCGTCTTGTTTCTTTAGGAGTTATTGACATTCTTGTATCAAAAGAACTTTCTCCAAATGGAGAAACTGTTCGAGTTGATTATGATAAAATTAACCCTAGAAAGGTTAATAAAACTTTGGCTGTTATAAGACAGTTGAAAAGTAAAGATTGGAACACTTGTTGGGTACCTGAATGTATTTTCGAGTTCCTTGCAAAAATAGAACCCACAGCTTTTGTGCGGGTTAAACAACTTATGTTATATGACGATGAGGGCAACCTTATTGTGGAGGACAAAAATGAGTGAAGACTTTGAAAGAATACTTGTAATTACACCGCATCATCCTGCTTCAATTTCACACAGAAGTAATGTGCGCGAACAGTATGGCATTACAAATGAACAGCTTGACAAGTTGATTGAGAGCGGAGATGCTCTTGACCATAATGGTAAAGCTGTTTGCTTTGACTTGCCAATTCCTGAAGCGTACGCTTAATGGAAACAAAAAAGAAAGAAGTTGATGAGCTTAAGTTAAGTAAGTACGCACTTAAACTTTGTAAGGAAGTACAAATGGCTTTGCCTCATATTTCAAATGTTCGCGCTATGAAAAGATTGGCAGGTGCACTTAATGAGTATTTGAAAGCTTATCAAAAACTTGGAGGAAAAATTGAGTAAATTATCAGATTCTGTAAAAGAAATGCAGGAAGAGGAAAAAAAGAAAAATCTTGAAGAACATTTTACAACAGACGAAAACAAAGCAGCATTTAAGAAAGCACTCTATGAAAAAATTTCAAATGTTGAGTTTGATGTACTTCAATCTCCTGATGCTTTCTATATTGAAGTTTATCCGTTTATGAACTTTGATAAAACCTTGGTTGTAAAAATTAAAAAGGCAAGAACAACATCATTTGAAATTGGTTTGTTCCCTAATGGAAAGCAGGCTGCTTATCTTGTTGGCAAATATCCTATCGTAACTGATGCAATCGGTACTGACGAAGACGGGTATGTTGACATCAGTGAATTGACATATTACTGTGAAAAGACAGCAAAGGACTTCCCAGTTGCAAAAGAAAAGTCAACATTAAACAAAGAAATTGATGAAGGTTTCAAAAACCCAAAAGTCAAATCAACTGACGGCAACGGACGAGTATCTTTAGGTGGTGAAACGCTTGAAGAGGACGTTGCTTTCAACGAATGGATGCATAAACGCTTCAAATAAAACAAGGCGGCCTTTGAGCCGCCTTTATTATTTTAATGGAATCCCATATTTTTAATTAAAAGTTGTTGTTTTTTCTTTTCACTTTCATAAGTTCTTTCTTTTTCTTTTAATGGGTCCCAGACGTGGAATGGGATATACTCATTTTCATAAGTATCAAGCAAATGTAAGTTACCTGCGATACAGTCGGTGATATCTTTTGCATTACTTCCAACTTTACTGAATTGCCAACTTTGTTCAGTGTACTCACATCCTGGAAGGCAGAACTCATCACTATAAACATTTTCACCGTTCATATGATCTATCTTTGTTGTTCCTGTCGTCTTTCGTTTAACCATTTGTAAAGCAAGCAAGTTGTTCTTTACCATAACGGATTTGCCACAGTAATATCTTTTATGAATTACATAGTCAACAAGTGACAAGTAAGGCGCGTTATTTTTATCGACTGAAACATAATCAACTTCAATGCCTGCACGCTCCAATGACTGCATCATAGCTCTTGACTGGAATGAGTCAAATGACACGTGACGAATGTTCATATTGCCAAGTCGAATTAAGTCAAGAATAAAGAACTTGAAAGCATCCAAGTTAATCATACCTCCTTTAGGAATAACAGGAACAACCATATCAGTAACATAAACTTTCAAAGGCTGCCCTTGTGTATCAAGTCGCACCTTATCTCTTTCAACGTGACTTATCGCAATGCCTGCGGTATCTCCTGAAATAGCCAAGTCGATTGATGCTGCACGAGGCAAAGAAGGCTCATAATAGAAGTAATACTTACCAAGAATCTTATTAAAGAACTTATCTTTAACTTGATTCCAAATCAAGTGTTCAGGTTCATCTTCAGTCTTTGCAATAATAGTTGAGTAGATGTTTTTAAGATTGTTGTCAAATGTATGATCTATCCATTCTTTGTTGTAAATCAAGCGGTCAGCTGCACCTGAAGGAATGCCTGCTTGGTCTCGTAAGAAGTTGATTGGAGATTCTTCAGCGTTGTCTTTGAATGAAACGACACCGTTTGAAGTAATCTGATTCATTGGAGCCCATTCAATGTCCTGCGGGTTGTAAGTTGACAATTCATTCTCTGTCTCAACGACTTTAGGAGGCTGTCCATCACCGCCCTTAAACACTGGGAATGCGTGAACAAAGTCTTTCTTAAGATTTACAGGTTGTTTCCAATCTGTTCGAGGAGTCTCCCAAGCAGTTGGGAATTCTTTTGGAAAGTACTTCCATCTTGAGCCTGTAACGATATAATTCTTTTTATTCTTTTTTGTACCGCTGTCCCAAATCCATTCATCAATAGGACTTTCAAGTGAGTTTGGCTGAGAGTCGATGATGAATCGTCCGTAGTAGTTGCCTTTCATACGGTTATCAATTCTTTTACGAAGTTTCGTAAAGAATGTAAAGATTTTGTCGTCTGACCAACCGTTTTCTGAGAACATTGTCAATTCGGAAATTACTGCCGAAATAATGTTCTGTCCCAAGATAGAACCTGCACCATTGATGATTTTATAGTTTACACCATTTTGCATCGAAAGCGCCGACGTAGGTGATGAACTTGTCCAGTGGATGCAGTCACTTATGTCTTCAGCTGAAGCGTCAACCAAGTCTTGATGTGTACGAACACGTTGGAAGTAAGGAGCACCTTCAAGAATCTGAGTAAACGGCTCAAGCAACAACTCCGACGCTTTCTTTTGGTTCCAACCACCCAAACATTGGGTAAAGATTGAAGACATAGCCATACCAAAGAAACGATATGGGTGCCACATCATTGCATAGTGAACTGAGATATAAAGCTGTGCAAGTGTAGAAAGTGTTGACTTACCCCAACCGATACATTGTGTAAGTACCAAAGTTCGATATGGCTTAAGTGGGTCGAAGAACTCACAGAAAATGTCAATAAGAGGCTTGTGCAAAGCTTCAGCCTGCGCACCGATAAACTTTTCTTGTAAGAACTCTTCAGGTGTTGGTGGTCTACATTTGAAATTAAGACGCCAAGCATTGTTCATCAAATCACCTTTAGCTGCATCAGCCAAAGTATTTGTTTTAATTGCCCATTCAAGATAAGCTTTAATAGCAGGGAAGTTTAATGCTTGGAACTCTGGACGCTCCATTGCTTTTTGGTCACCTGCTAAAATATCTCTTAAGATGCTTGCAACATTGGCTATGTTTTGATTGAAGTCAGCCTTGCCTAAAGTAAGAATCTGATCTGCAGGCTGCTGTGGCATTTCAAGAGTTTGCTTATAAAAGTCTTTATCTACGTTTGTGTCATCTACCTGCATTGACCAAGGGTTAGTTGCTTGAATAACAGGTACATCATCACCAGCCATCCAATGCTTCTTTTCATCTTTAGTCATTACAACATCTTTATCTTCAGTGTAAAGTGGTGAGTTTGGATCTTCATCATACTTACTTATACCCGACTCACCAGGAAGAATAATGTTCATATGTCATCTCCTCCAATGTCTATCATAGGCCTCCACGTTGAACAGCAAGCGCGAGGGACGTAGCGCATTTCTCCCACTTCTCTGCAACTTTTTGTTCAAGACTGTCTGCACGAGCTGTGTACATAGAATAGTCGATGTTCCCAGGAAGATCACTTTTACACATTGAGCGCAACATACCAATGTTTCTTAAAACATAAGCTTTACAAATAGCGCGAAAGTCGGTTCTCATTGAAAACTTAATGTCATCAAAGTCATATGATGCGCATAACCATTTTATACATACGGCTCCGCCAGTTGTTGAATATCCTGTAGCGTATTTTTTGCCGTTTTCTTTTATTGTTTTCACGTGCTCGCGACGGAAATAGTTCAAATAACCTTGATTTGCTGCAAGTGCTTGCATAGCAGCATCTCTGTTGTGAAGTCCTACGAATCCTGGGACAGGCTTTCTATATGAAACACCTGAGCCAAAGCTGCTTCCTGAAGCTCCACCATAAATCATCTGTTCACGGTACAATGAAAAGGCACCTGCCCCGTAACCTGCGTTACTTCCTGCAGCTCCTAATACATAATAAGGAACACAAGCAAAAGCTCCTTCTGGGAATTCTTTTTTGAATGAACCGCCTG
>Ga0256404_1007086_pt1 | contig 17981 bp, 16 predicted proteins | sample RumenRJG_01DNA_FD_185990 | JGI IMG/M metagenome (GOLD analysis project Ga0256404, IMG submission 185990) | Bovine rumen microbial communities from Lethbridge, Alberta, Canada - RJG_01 | ecosystem: Host-associated > Mammals > Digestive system > Stomach > Rumen | place: Canada: Alberta | collected...
AGTAATAGGATCCCTATTCCATCGATTTTTTGCTGATTTTGCAATCGCATAATAAAAAACCTTGAAAAATAGAAAAGCAGGAGGTAAAACGTCTGTTTCGCAACCTGCTTTGTCTACAGTCTGAAAGGAGATGCATAAACGCATCTCCTTTTTCTATTATCGAACGCGGACTCTTCGAGCCCGGGTTCGATCTCGGCGACGACGGGACGTCGCCTCGGTCGGCGCTAAACGCGTGCCACCGGCACGCAGCGCCCTCTCGCGCACGGATATAATAAAGGAGACGCATAAGCGTCTCTTTTATTATATCCGTGCGCGGAAGATTCTTAATTTACAAAGGAAGATAATGAGGATGTATTGAAAAAGAGGAGGAGAATCAGAAAATAATAATTGTAAAAAAGTGGTTGCAATCAGAAAACAATTATGTATAATAATCAATGGAAGTTCTTTCCATTTTCACTAGATCTTAATAATCATTTCATCGTGATGCATGGATCCGGCATCGTGATGATCTCGTCGTATCGACAGAGAAAACCAACGATTAATAATACTTAAGGAGGTTTGTACTTGAAAGAAAAAGAAAACGAGAGCATGCCGTCTGACTCGCTGTATTCGGATACTGCGTATGATGATGCTTTTCGCACCATGGAGGGAAGGTGCGATGATATTTTAATTCCCTTTGTAAGCTACATGTTTGGAGAAAAATACGGGAAAGGTGCGGTAGTAAAGCGCCTTAGGAATGAGCATTTTGTGGAACATAAAGATTCTGTAGATGAGAAACGTATTACTGATTCAAGCTTTGAGATAATCTACAATGATGTTACAAAGCTTTATCATCTGGAATGTGAGAGCTCTAAGTATGACGGGACTATACTTATCAGGATATTTGAATACGACTCTCAGATAGCCAAAGATAATGCGGAAAGGAGTCTTAGCAGCATAAGACTCAGATTTCCTAACTCTGGTTTACTTCTATTAAGAGGCACTGACAAAGCTCCGGATAAGGCTTCGATAGTGATGGAGGCTCCTGATGGAAAGGAGATGTCTTATGAAGTCCCTATCATGAAGGTGTCGGACTATTCTATTGAAGATATCTTCAGAGAGAAGCTGTATATGCTGATACCCTTTTACATCTTCAATTATGAGAAGCAGCTCCCCGGTATTAATGATAATGAAAATGACCTGGATTCATTTATGGAACGGTTCAGGATTATTGTTAATAAACTGGAGTCGGAACTGGATAAAGGCTTATTGTCAGCAAGCTCCTATAGTGCTATATTAAAGTTAACTAGAACCGTGGCATATAAGATGACAATGAACCAGAAAAACGTTCAGAGGAAGGTTGGTGATTTCGTGGGTGGAAAGATATTAGACCTGCCTGAGTTTAGGATATACGACCAGGGCAAAGCGGAAGGCAAAGCGGAAGGCAGAGCGGAAGCTATTAAAGAGAAGGATGCTGAGATTTCTAGAATTGTTGCTGCAAAAGATGCCAGAATAAAAGAACTTGAGGAGCAGCTCGCAGCCAAGGGATAGGCCCCATAACTCTGTTTGTGATTAATCTGATTTCCGGATTGATGTGAATGTCAACTTTGAATGATATCCCGCCCACTAAGCTGGGCGGGGTTATTAGTCTCTGCGGTCGGACAGAGCAGAAAAAACCATTATAGTATATCATAAATGAGAATATCTGAGAACACATTGTCATTTTGATGTTTTTTAACCTGTTCGATGACGTTTTTAGGCGTTCGATTTTAGTATAGTGAAATGCTGCAACCCTTGCAAATACTGAGTTTTTAAAAAGCGTGAAAGGTTCGATTCTCGCCTGCCGGGTCTACGTTTCACTTCGGTCGTTGCTAAGCGCACATCCACCGGATGTGCAGCAACGGTCGGCCGCAAACAGCGTCCACCGGCACGCAGCGCCCTCTCGCGCACGGATGAAGACCATATTTCCAATGGATGAAAACTATGAAGTATGATAGAATTATCCGTAACAGAGAGACAAATCGGCAGTTTGCAGAAGCAGGAACATCATCTTGACCTATCGGTCAAGAAGCATCCCTCGCTCTAAAGAGCTTGGTCAATTCCAATTTGTTGAAATGAGAGTATATTCGAGGAGTTATATGATAAATAAAGATGTTAAGCACTGGCTGGAAAATAAGGGTTTTGGAGATAGGCTGACGGAACATTCCGAGACTATTGATACGGTCGAGCATGCTGCCATGCGGATTGGATGTACCGAGGCTGAGATTGCTAAGACCCTTTCATTTATTGTAGATGACAAGCCTGTTATTGTTGTCATGGCAGGAGATGGGCGTGTGAACAGTTCTAAGTTCAAGGCTAGGTTTCATACGAAGCCAAGCATGATTCCAAGAGAGAGAGTAGAAGAGCTGATCGGATTCCAACCCGGGGGAGTATGCCCTTTTGGTGTCCCGGCGGGGATTCCTATCTGGCTGGATATTTCAATGAAGAGATTTGAGTATGTTCATCCGGCAGCCGGCAATGAGTTTACATCGGTAAAGTTGTCCCCGGAGGAACTTGAAGTAGCTTCCGGTGCGGTCGGCTGGTGCGATGTATGTAAAGGGTGGAGCGGACAGGATGAGTAATGATTTTTCTTTAGCACTGGGAATTGTTGATTATTTCAACCCTATTCTGATGTCCGTGTTTTTCTTTTACACCGTGGGAAAGGTAAAGAAGGAAATTGGGCGGCAATACTGGATTCCGTATGTTTGCGGCTATGTGCTGGTCTTGTGCGCCGGATTCATGATACCAACCTACAAGTGCATTGTAGGATTGACTGATATTGAATTTGAACTTCCTGTCAGACTGGTTTTATTCACTAATATCGGTTTTATAATTGCGGGGGCATCCATCTTTCTCGGAATACTGAAAAGGAATCGAAACAAAGTACTGTCCGTTTTTGCTCCTGTTTCTGTCTTCAATTCTCTGGTGGTCATATTCGGTGCCCTTGGGCTGATCCTGGTTTATGTTTCCTATATCAAACTGGCATTTGCGAAAAAAAGGAAATCCGCAGTGGTATGCTACTGCTACTCTCTTGCGGTTACCCTCTGCCTGGCTTTTGTTGGAGCTGCACTGGATGAAACCCAGGCTCTCACTCACTGGATTGAGGAAATTGTAAACATCACCGGGATGATCATGTTGTGCATCGGCGGGTATCTGACTTTCAGAACAAAGGAGCAAGCTCCCGGCAGCCAATTCGGCTCAGCCACGCACCGCTCGTAGAAACGCACAAATTCAGGTTTGTGGAATAGATGAGGTAGTTGATATGGAGTTATATAGGGGAAGACCGAAAAATGCGGAGGGCAGGCTGCCCAGGGAGATTCGTACATACGATTATCTGGATAATCTGGGGATAGAGTATCAAAGGACTGATCACGAGCCCGCCAATAACATGGAAGCTTGTAACGAGATAGACGCTGTTCTCGGAGTCATCATTTGCAAGAATCTATTTTTGTGCAACCGGCAGAAGACAAACTTTTATCTTCTTATGATGCCGGGAGATAAAAAATTTAAGACTAAGGAATTATCAGCACAGATTGGGTCTTCAAGATTATCATTTGCGGAGCCGGAGCATATGCTGGAATACCTTGATATCGAACCCGGTGCAGTAAGCATTATGGGATTGATAAACGATAAAGATCATCATGTTCAATTACTGATAGATGAAGATGTGCTTGAGGGAGAGTATTTAGGCTGTCATCCCTGTGTATGCACCTCCAGTCTTAAGCTTAAGACAGCGGATGTTGTAGATGTTTTCCTCCCGGCAACAGGGCATGAGTTTAGAAAAGTACATTTGGTCGGAGAGGAACATACTGGAAAATAAGCCCACTTTATCCCCCACCTGTGGTATAATAACATTAGATAATAGATCAACCAGATAGTTTAAAGCGAAACATTAGGTAACTCCGCACCATTATCTCCGTTATCACCATGGAAAGAAGCATCAAAAGCCAGCACTGATAGCTTTCGAATCCGATATATCCGTGAAGCCCCAGGGCCACAAAATAGATGGTTATGTGGAGTACATAGTATTTTGAAATATGCTTGCTGTAAAACAGAAGCTGTGATGCTACAATGCCGGGTTTTCTCTCGGGTTCATCGATAGTCTTTTTCCGGTTGAGAATAAAGAAAATGATCGATGCAAGAAGCAGAATATGAGCAAGGCTTGCGATCACTCTCCAAATGTCAGGTTCAGCGTATTCAGTGCTTATCTTATCTGCAAGGGAAAACAGATCACCTTGGCAACCTGCTATGTTTATGATCCACCAGACCGCCACGATCACACCTGAAATGAGGGCAGTCCATTTATAGAATACCCTCCGGTCAGAGATATGCCGGTACATATGGCCTAACCCTACACCGATAAGAGCGTAGGACAGGAAATACAATGGTGTAAAAGATACGAAAACATCTTCTCCGATAAGAAGTTTAACAATATATCCGATAACGGGGATATCTACAGGAGTGCCATATACAAAGGGCGCGATAATTGCAATGATGACACCCAGGATCGGGTAAATGTACACTTTGCATTTCAATGCCTTAAGCAGAGCAAGTACAAGATAAATAATGCCCGAGATAAAGAAAATATTAATGAACTGAGAATATACCCATATAAGGAATTTGAAATTCTCTGTGCCTTCCTCGCTCAGTGTATTAACAAAAAAAGGATAGGGAAGTGCAATGACTGCTATGTACAGTAAATTGCCAAGATACTGATAGATCACCAGTCGAACACCATTCTTTGCAAGATCTTCAGGCCGGGACTTCCCACTGTATGCAGTGCCGAATCCCATGACAAAGATGAAAAGGGCAGCTCCCGTCATGGTGCCAACGCTGTATATAATAGTGTCAAGCGGGGCTCCTTCCGACAGAGTTGCCTGGAATGAATGAACCTGAAAAATGAAGATCATAATAATCCCTTTCAGATAATCAAATTCCGTCTGTCTCCCCGTATTTACCTCTTCTTTTGAAAATATACCCTTCCCCATGTCAGACTCCCATTATGTCACGATAGGGATTTTCCCTTATCAACATTCTTTATCTCGTTGTCAGAATGAAGTTAAACCATGATATTTTGGATGCCGCAGATCACAAATTACACTATTATAGGCAGGAAAATAACAAAACTCTCTTTCGTACCCGTGAAGGGTGTATTTAATAAACACGCAATCCCGCATATATGCCCTGGCATAATACGAATCATATCGCCACTTATCGTCTTCAGGCACCTGCTTCCTAACTTCATCGAAGTAGGGCTTAAGATTGACACCCATAAAGCTTTCCGGCTCCTTGGTACCTTCTTTAAATCCAACTTCGGTATCCTCTGTAAACTTTATTCCGAATGAAAGAGGTCCTCCCGGAATATTAGTCCCATTTTCAAGGGATAAATCATATGGTGCACCTGTTCGAAAACCTGTTACGGGCGCCACTTCGAAATAATCAAAAAATTTTTGGAGCATGAAAAGAGCCCAAATCTTTTCTCCGTGTCCATGACAGGTTTTACAATTCGCTTTTTTTGTCCCATTGCATTCCGGACAGGTAATGTGTCCTTCACCGTTGCACTCCGGACATTCAAGTATTCCGAGTCCATGACACTCATCGCACTCTTCCTGGCCGCTTCCCCCACAGACCGTGCATGTACATCGTTGTGTGGTTGTTACTTTGCCATATACATAACTACCATTTTCATAATCAACATCATTAACTGTTTTCCATCCCCAATCTGTTGAGGTTTCGTCGGACCAGCCTCTTCCGCCGCAACCGCCGCAGGTTCTTGAACCTAAACCATTGCAGCTGGGGCAGTAATAAACCTCCCCTTTGCAGGTAGGGCATAGGATCTTACCCTTATCACAGGTACACTCTACTTTGCCCGTTCCGTTACAATCATCGCAAAATCCTTCGGTCCATATTGCTTTGGGAGGCACAAAGAAATTCCCCCGTTCATTTGCTACTCGTTTAATCTCCCCGGAGTCCCCGGACAAGAGTTTTTGTGCATCCACAAGCCTTCCGCTGTAATCCCAGGGATCAAAATCAGAGGGATCAAGCTTTGTGGGAGAGGGGTCTTCCAGGGCGCTCTTATCCCCTCCGGCTCCAATAGGCGCTTTGATAAAATCACGCCCTTCCGCAAGAACCCCACAGGTAAGATATATCTCCGGTCTTCGCTCAATGGAAATAAGCTGGTATGGTCTCCTTCCGAAAAAGCCGGGTTTGGTTTGGGTAATCTTTTCTATCAGATTATTTGCAAGGTTTATGTAATCACCGTTTCCGCTAAGATCCTCGTAGGTAGGGTATTCATCTATATGTTCCATGCAGTCCCCGTAAGCCTGTTCGGCTATAGTGCGTACATAGGAATTGTTTTTCATAGGTGGTATTTCTCTATTGCTTTCCATAAATTGTTCTTCCTTTACAGTTTATTCATTTCGGATACCTCACAAAAACAGGCATCCCTTATCTTCCCTGGTTCGCAGGAGGGATATTATATGGTTCACTCCATAACTTCCAGCAGGAAACTTACCGGTCTGAAGCCATCATTGCATGATATCATGGCAGACTTGGGGTTCTTCATCCACCCGTCATAAAAATTCTCTCCGCCGTGGGCTAAAGTCATAACAAAGGGGGACACCGTATCCCATGCGCTATCGCAGAATCCGGAAGGTTTCTCCCATCCGTTACAGATAAATGACTGTCCAAGCTCCATGTCACAGGCGTGTTCTATGGGGTTCTCGTATTCCTCTATCAGGTCATCATACCGAGCTATTTTTTTAACTGTGATCTTTATTTTCTTCATCATATGCATATTATACCTTATACCGCAAAAAATGCTACCCACTATAGGCTCATTGATAGTCAAAACGAGCTGGACAACGGTAATCTTCTTTGTTTCCTCTTTGGGCTCGGTCTGAGTAAGCATTTTTGGCGGCACCGGGAGGAAAAAGTAAGAACGAAAGTCATATCAAACAAATCACAAGTTATTAACAACGAATATATTGACAACCCCCTTTTTGAAATGTAAAAAGGAAAGGGGGGTTTTTTAAATGATCGATCTCATAAGAACTCAACAACTTGATATAATGCTATCACTGGGCAGCATGTGCGCCATCATATCCTTTTTTATCGTGATGACGGGAATGAACACAAAGAAAAAGAAAGCAATATTCATTCTTGAGTTAAGCGCTGCTGTTCTTCTTATATCTGCAAGGCTTACATGGATATACAACGGACAGCCGGACAGCTTTTCGAAAGTAATGTCGGCCATAAGCAATTTTCTTGACTTCATCTGTGTCCCTATAGTCATTTTCGGTTTCAATATGTACATAAAAGAGATGCTTTCAGAAGCGGAAGGCCCGGGTCAGAATCCCATGAGCTTTAGGATTATTGACATTCTCCTTGCACTGGACAGCATTTGCATCTGCTTGTCGCCCTTTACGGGATTATGCTACTTTCTGGATGAGAATAATGTTTACAATCGAGGGCCGGCAGTGTCAGTCTGCTTCGCTGTACCTTTGATCATCCTTCTTATTCAGATCTTCCTTATATTAAGGCACTATAAGAAGCTTTCCCACAGGACGAGACTGCCTGTTCTGCTCTTTGTTATCGTGCCTTTTCCGGCAGCTGTTCTGCAGTTTTGTTTTTACGGGCTGGAAACCACCAATATCACCATAGTGGCAATGGCCATATTGCTTTATCTTTTTGACCTGTCGGATATCAACAAGAGTGCGGAAATGTCTGCCAGGGCCATAGCCGCAAATGAGGCAAAATCATCATTTTTATCGAATATGTCCCATGAGATAAGAACTCCTATTAATGCAATATTGGGAATGAATGAAATGGTCCTGCGTGAATCCGATGATCCCAAGGTCCTGTCTTATTCCGAAAACATCAAGTCAGCCGGAAGCTCACTTCTGGGAATAGTAAATGATATACTTGATATTTCAAAGATAGAGGCCGGAAGGATCAATCTTATACCTGTTGACTATGATCTTTCCGATCTGATATATGATCTTGTAAATATAATCGACACAAGGGCGGAAACTAAGGGCCTGGACTTCAGGGTGGATCTGGACCCCAGTCTTCCTAAGCTGCTAAACGGTGATGAAGTAAGGATAAGGCAGATTATCATCAATATCCTTACCAATGCTGTTAAATATACCGAAAAAGGATTTGTGATCTTTAAGATATCCTGCGAAGAAAAGCGCAGGGATCCTGACAGAGTTCTGATAAAAGTCGCTGTAATTGATTCCGGAATCGGCATCAAAAAAGAAGATATGGACAAACTTTTTATTAAGTTTGAGCGCTTTGATGAGAAACGAAACAGGAACATTGAAGGCACAGGTCTTGGAATGACTATTACCAGGAATCTGCTGGAAATGATGGGCTCAGAGCTTAAAGTTGAAAGCGAATACGGCAAGGGCTCAACCTTTTACTTCCTGCTTGAGCAGGAAGTCATTTCCTGGGATGATATAGGCGATTATAATAGGCTTTACAGTGAACATCAAAGAAAACACAGCAAATATAAAGAGATACTAAAAGCTCCCGATGCAAGGATCCTGGTGGTTGACGATTACCCCATGAACCTTGAGGTATTCAGAGGGCTGGTAAAGGAAACACTGATCCAGGTGGATACGGCGGAAAATGGCTCTAAGGGTTTAAAATATGTTGCAGAGAAAAAGTATGACATGATCTTTTTGGACCATATGATGCCTGGAAAAGACGGTATTGAAACCTTAAAGGAGCTTAGAGCCCATAAGGATAATCCAAATGCTGATGTTCCCATAATATGTCTTACAGCCAATGCCCTTTACGGCGCCAGAGAGGAGTATATAGCAGCGGGTTTTGACAACTACATGACCAAACCGGTAGATCCGGAGATGCTGGAAGTAATGCTTATCAAATATCTTCCGAAAGACAAGGTAAGTATTGGTTTTGAGGAAGGAAAAGCAGGTTCGGCCGAACAAAATCTCAAGATTGTCAAGATGTTCTATGACTCACTTGATGATAGGATCCCTGAGATTAATGATCTGTATTCCCGCAGAGACATTGAGAATTATGTAATAAAGGTACATGCCCTTAAGACAGGTTTCAGGACCGTAGGGGCTCTTGACCTTGGTGAGGAAGCTCAGGCACTGGAGCTGGCAGGAAAAAAAGGCAACATTGAATTTATTGACTTACACCATGATGAGTTTTTAGAAAAAATAGAGTCTTTTAAAGAGACATTAAGCAAAGTCTGTGATGAGGAAGAAGCACCGGAGCAGGAGAAGGAAAGAATAATCGCTGACAAAAAAATGCTGGATCGAATATTCCATGAGATCCGCATGGCGGCAGAGGATATGGATTGTGACCGGATCGACGGCGTATTTGCCATAATGAAGAATTATTCTATTCCCAAGGAATACGAGGAAATCTATAAAAAACTCATAGTGGCTTCCGAAAACTACGAGTATAAAGAAATAATAAGCATAATAGACGGAGAATACAGAGAGTAATTATGGGTTATTGGATAACAGTGGTAGATGACGAACCTTTCAGTCTCACCCACGCGAAAAATCTTTTACGTGAAAACTTAATGAGAGTAACCTGCCTTCGTTCGGGCGCAGATCTTCTTGAGTTTGTTAAGAAACACACTCCGGATCTTATCCTGCTGGATATTCTTATGCCGGAAATGGACGGCTTTGATACTTACAGGCTTCTTCGCCAGTATGAGGAAAGGGAAGGACATACCCACATTCCGGTAATCTTTCTGTCAGGCGAGGATAACAGTGAAGCGGAAAGACGAGGGTTAAAGGCCGGAGCCTCGGATTTTATTCATAAGCCCTTTGACAGGGATATTATGATAAAAAGGATCAATAACACTATTGAGAATACTAAAACTATTGAGAGCCTTACGGAGGAAGCTTCTCTTGATAAGCTGACAGGGTTTTTAAATAAAGCCAGCGGCAGCGAGAAGATCTCATCCCTTTGTAAGTCAAATGACGGCGCTTTGCTTATTCTGGATCTGGATAATTTCAAACTTGTAAACGATCTTTACGGTCATGACAAGGGAGACCGTGTCCTTGTGGCATTTGCGGAGATAATGAGGCTCAACATCCGGTCCGAGGATGTGGTCTGCAGGGTTGGCGGAGATGAGTTCATGGCATTTTTCCCGAACCTTACCACCGAGGCGGCGGTGGCTTCCCTTACTGACAGACTGAATCAGCAGTTACTGACCAGACTGGAAAAAGACCTGGGAGAAGAACATGGTTTACCAATAGGAATTTCAATAGGAGCAGCATTTACTTCCCAGCGTACAAAGGACTTTCAGATACTATTTCGATATGCAGACAGCGCACTTTATGAGGTTAAGCGAAACGGAAAACACGGATACTTTCTTTACGATCCGGAGCTTGTTTCCGAGAAAATACAAGAGGACTTAGATCTCGAACTGGAACGGGTAATGAAGATCATGGCAGAGCGTGAAGAAGGAATGGGGGCATTGCTTCTCGGTCAGGAGGCATTTTCCTGGAATTATCGTTTTATCGAAAGGTTCCTGTCCCGATACGGCGGAACGGCCACAAGGCTGCTGTTCTCATTATCCTCGGAGGAGGCGGGGGTTATGTTTTCGGAAATGGTGTCGGAATTCGGCAATGTCCTGAAAAATACACTCAGGAAGTCGGATATTATTATCCAGTGGCAGCAAGGCAAGTATTTTGTAGTCCTGCCGCTCTTATCCGAGAATAATGCCCAGACTGTTATAGATCGTATTCTGGATAAATGGAATATCAGCGGGTATAAAGACAGAATAGAGGTTAAGTACACCTTCTCTACCCTTGTGAAGCGGAATTAAAGGATTGGACCCGCTTCTTAAAGTCGGTGTATTTCTTCTCGGGTACGGAGAGCTCTTTCCCGTCATCAAGGGTTACGGAAAAGCGGCGGATGCTCATTATATGAAGGGGGTTTACCAGGTGGCATCTGTGGCAGCGAAGGAGAAAGTCAGGATGATCTTTCTCAAGTTCGGTAATGGATGCCTTGATGCGGAATACTCCCTTGCTTGTGTGCAGGATTGAATGCCTGCCGCCGGATATGCTTTCCACCCATAGGATGTTGTCGGACTTAAGATAGAGATCAAATGAGTCAATTCCCTGGAAATAGATCAGCTGCCCGGTTTCTACAACCGGCACATATCCATTGTAGATCATATTAAAATGAACAGGATAGATATTATCGGCCTCGTGCTTGTGGTAAAGATCGGAAATGTGCACTACAAGCATACGGGGCTGTTTTCCTTTCTTACCGGGGACGGTCCGCTCGCACCAGGTTATATGGATGACCTGATCCATGGTAATATCTTTCTTGTCAGGGAAGTGGGTAGTTATGGGAAATGATGCCATAACCTCACAGTAAGTATTATTTGAGGAAATGTAGTCAATGCGGGTATCTCCCATGGTGAAGGTCAGGGAGTGGGTCTCAGCGCTCCAGGCATCGATGATGGCCTGCCGCCCCGAAAGAAACTGTCCCTTGGCCGGACCGTACCACAGTATATTCTCATCCACATGGTCTATAAAGAGAGACGTATCATTCTCGTAGTATTTTCGGATTATCTCAATTGTAAGGTCTGCCATCTTTTTTGCGTTCATATGTAACCCACCCTTTCCAATAACACCATATCAAAACTAATTGGAAGATACAAGTCATATTAAGCAAAATACAAGTCATTGGATGCGGGAATATAGACAAATACTGGATTTCGCAGTATTATGGAAAAAATTATAAGTACTTTTATCCCATTTTATGAGAAGAGCATCTTAACAGATATAAAACAAAAAGTTTGCATGCGGAATGACTTGATAAAAACTTAGAGGGTATAGATAAGTTTATTGGGGCCTGAGGTTTAAAAGTAGGTCATTGATAATAATCAAATCTCTACTGAAAGGATAAATGTTTCAGAATGGAAAACAAGACAAATAAACCGGAAAGCTTTTTTAAAAATAATCACCGCGAAGGATTCACATGGAAGGATTCCCTGTTCATTCACGGGCTTCTGACACTGGTGATTTTCTTGATCGGAGAGGTCTTCAAAACCGTTCTGTATATTTTGATTCCGGTTCTTCTCGCCGGAGAAGATCCGGATTTTGTCCAGACGTTTCGGTTTTATGCACCCTTTATTTTTTACTGGATCATCGTGATCCTGTTCTGTTTGATCGTAAAATCGAACCGTCCGATCCTCAAATCTTTCTGGAGAGGTCTTAAGGGCAATACCGTTCCGAAATATCTCTTGGGCCTTCTGATGGGCTTTGGCTTAAATGCACTTTGCATCGGAGCCGCTGTACTTCATCAGGATATCCGCATATACTGGCCCGGCATTTCCGCAGGTGCGATCCTGCCCTTCATGATTCTCGCAGTCGCAGTTGCAGTTCAATGCGGTGCGGAAGAGATCCTCTACCGCGGGTACTACTTCCAGCGACTTAGGAAAGGTTATAAGAGCCCGGCATTTGCGGTCCTCATCAACCCGGTCATATTCTTACTGGGTCATGTTTTTAATCCCGGAGCTACGGTATTGGCGCTCCTCAATGTTTACCTCATCGGCGTGGCGATGTCGCTTATGCTCTTCTACTTTGATTCTTTATGGCTCGTGCTCGCCTTCCATGCCACATGGAATTTCTCTCAGGATGTCTTTTTCGGTCTGCCGAACAGCGGAATCATTCATAACTATTCCATCGGAAAGCTTGACAAAAGCGCTGTCCGGGACAGTTTCTTTTACAGTGCGAATTTCGGTGTGGAGGGTACCGGCTTTGTGACCGTAATGCTTTTGGCACTGATATTGGTCCTCTTCCTGATCATACGGAAAAGCAAAAAAACCCCGACGGATATCTGGGCGAAATGAAAATTATCCCTTTTGAAGAAATCTGCATCTTAACAGATATAAAATATAAAGCCAGTGGGCGGAAAGGATAAATCATTTGATCAGATTAAGGATATTTCGGAGAGTTTTCTGGCAATAGATGATGTTGAGAAGGGCAGAGGTAATAAGATACCGCTGTGGCTTTTCGGATAAAAGAAAAAAGCAAAAAGCTTTAATAAGCCCACTTTATCCCCCACCTGTGGTATAATAAGCTGACAAGGGGACGTACCTTTTGTCATAAAACGATATCATGAGAGGCACTTCGTGCTCTCATAACGATCTAAGCACTTCGTGCTTATCCCTACCTTATCAAGAAAAGTGAGGTCTCACTGCGTTCGACTTCCCTTTTCTTTAGATAAGGTATATTATTGAGAGGAAGAAAAGTATGGACGCACTGCTAAATGTAATCTCTGCAATCTGCGGCAAAATTCAGGTTGTATCTGATCTGTTTTGGGATTTTCCCACGAATTTTGAATGGTATTCAAGCATACCGATCCTGGGTAATTTTTCGTTGGCTGTAATTTTGCTTATCGGTTCGGGAATCTATTTTTCCATCAGGTTAAGATTTATACAGGTGAGAAAGTTTAAGAAGGGCATAGAAGTGTTGAAGAGCGGTAAGGCGCAGACCGGCATTTCGCCTTTGGCAGCGTTCTTTTTATCCACTGCCATGAGGGTGGGACCCGGTAATATCCTGGGTGTAACAGGTGCAGTCTCCGTGGGCGGACCGGGAGCCCTGCTTTGGATGTGGATCTCAGCTTTTTTTGGAATGGCAACAGCATTTGTTGAATCTACATTATCACAGATATTCAAGGAAAGAAAAAACGATGAATACATCGGAGGCATGGCGTTTTACGGCAGAAGACTCATTAAAAACTCAACGGTCGTGGGTGCCGTCCTTTCGCTGATGTATATAATCTATGCACTTTTATGCTTTCCGGCGCAGGGCTTTAACTCTGTGTCTGCTGTGGGACAGATCGCGTCTGTATTATCCGGAAATGAACTTCCGACTACTCATGCGGTTTATTGGATAGCTTTCGTAATAATCATTTTGGCGGTTATAGCCGTTTCTTTCGGTGGAACAAGAAAGATTTCCAAAGTAACAGATGTACTTGTTCCGATAATGGCCATAGTTTATGTGATGACAGTGCTGGTTCTCGTCGTGTTAAATGTTACGCGGATACCCTGGTTTTTCTCTGCCGTATTTACACAAGCCTTCAAACCGGAAGCAGCGTTCGGCGGTGCTTTTGGAGTTGTACTTATGCAGGGAGTTAAGCGGGGACTTATGTCAAATGAAGCCGGTCAGGGAACCATTACCATGCCGGCAGCTGCTTCCGATGCCGCACACCCCTGTGATCAGGGGTGCGTCCAGGCTATAGGTGTTTTCCTGGATACCATTGTGATCTGCACATTAACAGGTTTCGTTGTGATCATGGGAAGAGTATGGCTGACAGAGAATGGCGCTGCCTGGTTCGAACTTGGCAAACTCCAGAAATATCTTGCCTCTGCGGCGGAGCTCACCCCCGGGACCACCTTTAACAGTATTGTTACCTTGTTAATCTCTCTTTGCTTTGGCCTGTTCGCTTTCACCTGCCTTTTGGGATTTATGTCTTTTTCCGAAATATGTGCCAACAGGATCAGCCAAAAGAATTCATTTATAAATCTGATCAGAATTCTGGATATTATTGTGATCAGCTTTGGTATTCTTACCTCCATTGTAGGCATGGATCTGGGGGCTCTTTGGGATCTTTCGGATTTTGCAAATATCCTGATCGCATACTGCAATATCCCTCTTTTGTATATCGGGTTTAAGTATGTTAAGAAAGCTCAGATTCACTATGAAAAGGAAGATGGAACCCCTTTCGATTCCGGAGTGGTGGGAACTGAAGTGGCTGTCTGGGATGAAAAGGCGCAAAAAAATAAGCCCTGACGGGTCGTAAGAAATAAAGCAACAAACAGACTATAACAATTTGTATTATATATTGAGAACCAGTAGGAGATTTTTTATGCAGGATTATATTTTTAAAATGAATGAAGACGGGACTTACGCTGTGGTCGCCTACAAGGGGGATGAGGCGCAGGTGGTCATTCCCGGGAGGTATGGGGATGCTGATGTGACGATAATAGGGGATAAGCTCTTTAGTGGGCATGACGAGATCACGTCGGTGACCATCCCGGATAAGATTACGGATATGGGAGAATTCATTTTTGATGGATGCGTAAACCTTAAGAGCATTGAGCTTCCGGCTTCCCTGGAGAATCTGTGGGGTGCGACCTTTGTTCGATGTGGCCTGGAGGAGATTACTTTACCCGATGGTCTAAAGACGTTGCCGCCCTACGCTTTTAAAGAGTGCCAAAACCTTAGAAAGGTTGTGTGTGGCAAAGGGCTGAAGAAGATTTATTCATGGGTGTTTGCCGGGTGCGTTAATGAAATTGAGATTGTAAAGAATGGGGCGGTTGAGGTCAGTCCGGAGGCCTTTGCTGAGAGAACCTGACAAAAGGTACGTCCCCCTGTCAGCTTCACAAAAGGGGAATCTATGGCTAACAAGAATTATATAAAGAAAATGATCAGCGATTATTGTGTTCTTGATACAGAAACAACAGGCTTGAATCCGATTTACGAAAGAGTAATAGAGGTGGGGATGCTTCGAGTCAGGGATGATCGTATCGTTGATAAGTATTCACAACTTATTAATCCTGAGAGAAGAATAGGATCTTATATAACTGAATTGACCGGAATATCTAATGACATGGTTGCAGATCAACCGGTGTTTAATGATGTTAAAGAAGATATTCTTGCATTTCTTTCGGATGATATCATAATCGGCCATAATACCAATTTTGATATCCGCTTTCTTACTGCCGAGCTGGGCAGACCGATCAATAATAAATATATGGATACAGTACAGTTTTGCCGGATGGTGTATCCGGAACTTAAGCATCATCGTTTATCTGATATGACTGCATATCTGGGGCTTACGAATAATGAGCACAGGGCATTGGCAGATTGTGTGTCGACTAAAGAATTATATGATGCTGTGAAAAAGAAGTTATAGTGCTGTGAACATGACAAGGGGACAGTCCCCTTGTCATAGGAACCGTCCCCATATGTTTCGTTAATTTATTATTTAAGGTGCTGTGTGAGCTGTATTGAGAAGCCGGATGGTGAGATAAGAAGGCATGATTTTGCGGATTTGGATTCAACAGCCCTATCTTCTCCGCTGGCATTCTTAAACCCCTTTCCTTTAAGAAATTCGTAGGCTTCATCATAATCGTCCACATTCATTCTCATAGTGGTGATATCCTTATCCCTGTTGTGAATCTTTGCCACGTCAACATGGAATCCGTTGGCGTCAGTCATGCGGACGCTGGTTATGTCCTTGTTATCGATGTTGTCTATCTGATGCTTCTTTTCAAAGCCCAACTCTTCAAAGAGTTTGATAATCTCTTCTGCATTCTTGGAAAGGATCATCGGGTTAAATGTGGTAATCTTCATAATTATTCCCCCCTATAATGTATTTATTATATAAAGTTAAAAATTAACAATGATATTATATCACGGTCAGTTAATAATTAAAACTAATCATACACGCTTGCTTTCGGAAAGGAACCGTCCCCAGCCGTTTCACCTGTTTCACTTTGTCTTAGCAATAAAAGAGCATACAACTGAAGGCAGGGTCATGCACATCATCATAATGATAATCCCCGGGTAGCCAAAGGATTCCAGCACATGTCCGGATGAAGATTCTATAAATGCCGCTATTCCTATGGCAATGTTGCTCATACTGAAATTTTCCGTATAATGTTTTGCCCCGAAAGAGGTCTTGATCATGGCGGGCAGAGTGCTGTTGCAGCTTCCGTAAGCATACCCGCTGAGTAAGATTCCCACCAGGATTATGGGAAATGAAAAGGCAAAATGCCCTGATATAAGAATGGCCGTTGCCAGGAGCATGGCCAGGGCAGTGATCATCATAACCTTCTTTGTTCCAATCTTATCAAGGATAGTTCCCATGGTAAAACATCCCAGCCCGTTGCAAGGCGAAACCAGCATACCCACAATTGTTATTCCCCCGTAAGCGATAGACAGGCCGGCTACATGATCAAGCATAATAAGCCCTGCTGTTCTTGTTCCTATATTCCAGAGAAGAAGGGTCCAAAAAAGGGGAGTTTTAAGCATTTCTTTGGTAGTTATTCCCGTAAGGCTTTCCTCGCCTAAGGCCGCCACCTCCACCGGCGGAAGGCAGATGGACTCCTTATCAAGGAGAATAATAATGGAGATAACCAGAACCATTGATCCAAATACTAGCATGGTCAGTTTAACACCCAGAAGGGGAAGGATCGCATGGGATATTAATGACAGGATAACTGACGAAAGCCCAAGAGACATGTACAGCAATCCTGATATCTTACCGCTGCTCTCCGGAAACCAGGGAATGGTATGGGATTGTACCGTGCCTATTCCGAAACCGAATCCCGTTGCAGCCACAAGGCAGAAAAGTATAAATGCCATGGCATAGGCAACCCCCGGATTATCCTCCGGAAGCAGGGCAAAGCCCCCAAGTCCTATAAAACCCATTATTGCAAATGCCGTATACATAATCCTGCCTGAGAAGCGTTTGACCAGTCTTCCCGCAAGGAGAATCCCCAGACAGATAAAAAGGTTATGAAGGCCGAAGATTATTGAAAGCATCCCGTCAGTCCATGTGGGAAACAGCTCTAAAAGAGGCTTTCTCATCACCGTCCAAATAAAAAGAAATCCCAGCAAAAAGTTGGCTGCAATTCCCTCCGCTATAATAAGTCCTTTATTTCGTTTCATATGATACAACTCCTTATGACCTTCTCGGTATAATATATGTCATAATCCGGAATCTGACAAGGGGACAGTCCCCTTGTCAGATTTATTTGTCAAATAAATAGTGCAAAAATTATAGAATTGTTGTATAATTTTTTTGTATTATATTTTTTGGTAGTGTCAAGTAAGCTATGAAAACTGTGAGCAAAAGAAAAAGGCTCCATTGAACCTTGAAAACTGTAGATAGTTTTGTTTTTGTGGGCTCTGCCCACACCCGTCCTCGCCGGAAGCAGGGAAAGG
>Ga0256404_1007087_pt1 | contig 17981 bp, 12 predicted proteins | sample RumenRJG_01DNA_FD_185990 | JGI IMG/M metagenome (GOLD analysis project Ga0256404, IMG submission 185990) | Bovine rumen microbial communities from Lethbridge, Alberta, Canada - RJG_01 | ecosystem: Host-associated > Mammals > Digestive system > Stomach > Rumen | place: Canada: Alberta | collected...
CTTCCAGGTCTCCTCGAGGGACTGGGGAGGGATGAACTGGCTGACGTAGTCATTGATTACATCGTACATGATGTCGTGGATGACCTGCGACTCGTCATCGCCGTCAAGGAGGCTGTTCCTCTGCTGATAGATGACCTTGCGCTGCGCGTTCGCGACGTCATCGAACTCGATGAGGTTCTTTCTGATGTCGAAGTTCCTGGCCTCGACCTTGCGCTGCGCGTTCTCAATGGAGCGGGTGACCATGCGGTTCTCGATGGCGTCGCCCTTCTGCATGCCGATCCTCTGGAAGAGGCGCTTCATCTTCTCAGTGTCGACAAAGCGCTTCATCAGGCTGTCGTCGAAGGAGATGTAGAAGCGGGATGAGCCCGGATCTCCCTGGCGTCCGGAGCGTCCGCGGAGCTGGTTGTCGATACGGCGGGACTCATGGCGCTCGGTTCCGATGATATGGAGGCCGCCTGCCTTCACAACCTCGTCGTGGCGCTTCTGCCACTCCTTCTTAATCTCCTCGATCTGCTCAGCAGTGGGGTTCTCGAGGTGCTTGATCTGCTGCTGCCAGTTGCCGCCCAGCACGATATCGGTTCCGCGGCCCGCCATGTTGGTGGCGATGGTTACGGACTTGGGCGCGCCGGCCTGGGCGATGATCTCAGCCTCGCGGGCATGGTTCTTAGCGTTAAGCACCTCGTGCTTGATGCCCTTCGCGTCAAGGAAGCGGGAAAGCTTCTCGGAGTTCTCGACCGAGACGGTTCCGATAAGGACCGGCCTGCCCTTGCCTACCTCCTGGACGACGTCCTTGACGACAGCCTCGTACTTGTCCTCGTCATCAAGGTAGATCGCGTCAGGATAGTCGATTCGGATCATCGGCCTGTTGGTCGGGATGACCACGGTGTTGAGGCCGTAGATCTGCTGGAACTCGTAGGCCTCGGTATCAGCAGTTCCGGTCATGCCGGCCAGCTTCTCGTAGAGGCGGAAGTAGTTCTGGAAGGTGATGGAGGCGAGGGTCTGGTTCTCTGCGTTGATCTTGACGCCCTCCTTCGCCTCGATCGCCTGGTGGAGTCCCTCTGACCAGCGGCGGCCCGGCATGGTGCGTCCGGTCTGCTCGTCAACGATGACGACCTCGCCGTTCTGCACGATGTAGTCCACGTCGCGGTGGAATAGCACATGGGCGCGGAGCGCCTGCATGACGTGGTGCAGGATCATCATGTTGTTCGTCGCGAACAGGGAGTCGTTCTCGCCAAGGAGTCCGGCCTCCTGCAGGAGCTTCTCGACGTAGATCTGGCCGTGCTCGGTGAGGTAGGTCTGCTTGGTCTTGAGATCGATGGTGTAGTCGCCGTCGCCGTGATAGGTCTCGGAGTCCTCCTTGTCCTGCTGCTTGAGGTTCGGGATGACCTTGTCAACCTTGCGGTAGAGCTCGGAGCTGTCCTCAGAGGGGCCGGAGATGATGAGCGGGGTACGGGCCTCATCGATGAGCACGGAGTCAACCTCATCCACCAGGGCGTAGTAGAGCGGGCGCTGCACGCGCTGCTCCTTTGAGTACGCGAGGTTGTCGCGGAGGTAGTCGAAGCCGAACTCGTTGTTGGTTCCGTAGAGGATGTCGCAGGCGTAGGCGGCGCGCTTGGCCTCGGCGTCAAGGCCGTTGGTGTTGCAGGAGACGGTCATGCCGAGGAACTCGAAAAGGGGCTTTGACCACTCGGCATCACGGCTTGCGAGGTAGTCGTTGACGGTAACGATATGGACGCCCTTTCCGGTAAGCGCGTTGAGGTAGGCAGGGAGCGTCGCGGTAAGGGACTTTCCCTCACCGGTCTTCATCTCCGCGATCTGGCGGGAGTTGAGCACGATGCCGCCCATGAGCTGCACGTCGAAGTGGCGCATGTGGAGGACTCGCTTCGATGCCTCCCTGACGTTGGCGAACGCTTCCGGAATCATGTCTTCAAGCTTCTCTCCGTCCTTCACGCGCTTTCTGAGCTCGTCGGTCTTGGCCCTCAGCTCCTCGTCCTTCATTTTCTCGAACTGGGGCTCAAGGGCGTTGATCTTTGCAACAACCTTGCGCAGCTTCCTGATGGTGCGCTCGTTGCTGCTTCCGAAAATCTTCGCAAAAATATTCATATCCGTACCTTAAACAAAACTCCGCGCCGGTGCCGCTCACCCGGGCTTCCGGCGCTTTTGAAACTGATGGGTAATATATGGGGACGCTTTTTCATGATCCCCTGAAAAGCACTCAGAATTCTCCGAATGTCTTCTCTATCCGGTCGACGTCGTCAACCGGCGCCAGGATTCTCTTGATGTTGAACTTCTTGAGCGAGGCCTTCTCTGAGACGCTGATGTTGAGGCGGCGCAGCTCGCTGATGGAAAGGTTTGCCTTCTTCGCTATCTCCTCGAGGCTGTCGGCGCTCCCGACCTCTGCGTAGGCCGCGTACTCGCGGAACGGGGTGTCAGGCAGCGTGTAGCTGTTGCTCTCGTGGTTCCTGAGGAGATCCGCGAAGGCGAGGATCCTCGAGACATACTTCCTGGTGAAGGGAGGGATGTCGAGCGACCAGAAGTCAGTCGGGCGGCCCGCGGCCCTGCGGCTCTTGATCTGCTTCTTGATGTTGTACGGGCCCATGCCGTACGCCGCGATGGTCGTAAGCCAGTCGCCGCCCACCTCGTCATTGAGGCGGAGGAGGTAGTCGCAGGCGGCGCGGGTCGACTTCATCGGGTCCTTGCGCTCATCTATGCCCTTCCCTACGCGGAGCCCCATGCCCTTCGCGGTGGTCGGCGTGAACTGCCAGAGCCCCGCGGGGCCGGATCTCGAGACGGCAGAGGGGTCAAAATGGCTCTCCTGCAGCGCGATGAGGACGAGCTCCGCCGGGATGTCCCTGGTCTTGAACTCGTTGTAGATAAGGTAGATATAGGGATCGGCGTTCTTCAGGATCTTGGAGTAGTACTTTCCCGCCTTGGAGAGCTTGCTCCGCTCGGCGGCGACCTCAGGGCGGTCTGCCCCCTCGAGCTCGAAGTCCTCTACGAGAGCCTCCCAAATCCTGGCGTCCTCGGTGCCGGCGACGCTGAAGCCGTTCCTGCGCTTCCTGTCACCGCTCCCCTTCCGGTCGCCTGCCCTTGCCGAGATGCTGTCTGACGATGAGACCGCTCCGGCCTCCTCCTGCCCCGCGCCTCCCGATGAGACGCATCCGGCAAGGATCAGGCATGCTGCCGTAGTCAGCACGAGAAGCCTCAAAGTCTGTTCCCTAATCATCTGTATTATTCTGAACCTTAAAAATCCGGATGTTTTCGTATGAAACAGCGCCGGAACTATTCTTAGCCTTACTTGATTTCAGCTCGTCCTCGGACGACTTCTTACAGCGATGGCACTTTAGAGGATGCTTCGGGAAAATCTGAAGCGTCATTTCCAGTACATAACTGTAAAACTGAAACTAATCAAGCTGCAATGCTCCAAATGAAAAGCAGCGTCCCCGGGGGACTCAAAGACGAAAGCCAAAAGCGGCAGGCCTCCAGGAAACGGAAAGGCCCCGCCTTCCGGAACGGGGCCTATTTTAGCAGAAAAAAGGAGAGTGTCCCGGCGCGGTCCGGGAAAGCGGAGCCGCGTCACGGAATTCTCACTCCTCAGGGACCGGGACCTGCTGCCCATCTGCCGCGGCAGCGGCCTTCTCCCTCGCCCTCCTCGCAGCGGCCTTTGCCGCGAAGTCAGGCTTACCCTTGTCTTTGATGTTCTTGTCCTTTTTCTTCCGGAGCTCCTTCCGGTGCTGCTTCTTCTCCTTCTGCCGCTCGTCCTCTTTGGCGTCCTTTCTCTTCTTTCCCTTCACGCGGCCGCTGAAGACAGGCTGCTTTGTCTTAGGCTCAAGCCCCTCGATGACGCGCCGGCGGAGAGCCTCGCCAGTGTAGCGCTCAATCTTCCCCACCATCTCGAAGTCATGGGCCTCGACCAGGCTCACCGCGGTGCCGCTCTTTCCCGCGCGCCCGGTGCGCCCGATGCGGTGGACGTAGATGTCGGCGCCCCAGGGGAGATCGTAGTTGATGACATGCGTTACGTCGGGGAGATCAATGCCGCGGGCCGCGACGTCGGTCGCGAGCATGACCTTCACCTGCCCCTCAGAGAAGCGGCTCACCGACTCGGCGCGCCGCTCCTGCTCCATCTCGCCGCGGAGCACCGCGTGCTCGACGCCCTTCCCCTGCAGGAACTTTGAGAGGTCCTCGAGGCGCTCGCGGGTCCTCACAAACACCAGGACCCTCGCGTAGTTCTCCCTCCCGAGGAGGTTCAGGAGTATGGCGCGCTTGTGCTCCAGGGAGTCGCAGTAGCAGTAGTACTGCGGGATCTTCTTATGCTCGCTCCTCGGTGACTCGGTCCTCACGGTGACGGGATCCTTGAGGCACTCCTCCGCGAACTTCTCGACTCCCCTGCCCTCGAGGGTCGCGGAGAAAAGCATGACCTGCGCGCGATCCGGGACGGACGAGACGATCTGGAGCACGTCTGGTCCGAAGCCCATGTCGAGCATGCGGTCCGCCTCGTCGAGGACCATAACTCTCACGTTCCGCCCGTCAAAGAGGCCGATGTGCTGGTACTCGAGAAGGCGCCCCGGCGTCGCGACGATTATCTCGGCGCCTGCGGAAAGCGCCTCCTCCTGATCATCGTAGCCCTCGCCGCCGATTACGGCCGAGGCGCTGAAGCCCAGATCCTTCCCGAGGCGGCTGAACTCGGCCACGGTCTGCAGCGCTATCTCGCGCGTGGGGGAGATGACCAGGACCGCGGGCGCGCCCGGGCGCTTCCTCACAGGGCTGTCGATGAGGAGCTGCAGCGCCGGGAGGACAAAGGCCCCGGTCTTTCCCGTGCCGGTCGGCGACTCGGCCATGATGTCGCGGCCGAGGAGGGCCTCGGGAATGACCTTCTGCTGCACGGAGGTAGGCTTCCTCCAGCCGGCCTCAGCCACAGCGGAGAGAAGACGGTCATCAAGATCCAGTTCAGAAAATTCCATTGCACCACCGATAGGGAAAGGGAAAAGAGCAGGCCTCGCCGGCCGCGCCGCGGACTGACTCTCCGCGGCTCAGGCTTCATTTTAGCAGGAACGGCACAAAAGCTGTGCGCCCTCAGGCATGATTCAGGAAGGAGAGGCTCAATTGCTCCTGCTTTCCCGCGATGCCTGATGGCGCTCCGGGGCTCAGCAAGCCTCATTTTACCGGGATTAACCTCAGTTCCCGGGACTTTTTCATCAAACAATGACACTGTTCACCGACTCATCAGCAATGATGCATATAATTAGTGCATTAGAATTATCAGAGTCTCTGAAGACTGGTACTCAGACAGGCGCACTATGGCATTGGAGCAGGATCAGATAAATTCCCTCGTGGACGGGATAGTCAGCAGGTACCGCGACGCGGATTTCCAGACCACCCTCGAGCAGGCGATGGACGCAGCCGGCGCGGACAAGGGCGACCGCTACCTGATCCGTCTCGAGATCGGGAGGAGGACCGCCCCCTGCATCCGCTCCATGGACTTCAGGGACGACCGCGCCGCGGAGCTCCGCGAGGTGCACGGAGTGAAGCATTTCCTCGCCCCGGAGGACGAGAAGGTCCTTGAGAGCGCCATCAGCTTCTACCAGGGCGCCTATACGATGGGCGTCTGGGAGATGGTGACCGCGGCCCACCGGGCAAGGATGGAGCAGGAGCGCGCCGAGGAGCAGGCGGCCCTTGACCGCCCGGCCGCCGCGCAGGGCTCCCCGGAGTCGTTCGAGACCGAGCCCGTGGTGTTCGCGAGCTATACAAGGCGCACGGAAGAGCGCATGCGCTACATCACCGCGGTCAAAATCAGCGTGAACGGGCAGACGCTTGAGGGGAAGACCAACGACCTCTCCGTCTCCGGCATCCGCGTCTCGCTCATGAAGGAGCAGCCCCTCCAGAAGAATGACGAGGCGCTCGTCACCTTCACCGATCTCAGGGCCAAGGTCTCCCGCCTGCAGCAGCCCTCGCTCACCAGGATAAAGTACCGCGTGCTCCGCACCCAGGGACAGGGATCCAAGTTCTCGGTAACGCTCCTCCGGAACGCGGACAATCCCGCCTTTGAGTCGCTCATCAGCAAGTTTATCGACAACAACAAGCTCCGCTACACGGTGAACGTCGACCACCTCCTGAGCTCGCTTTCCGCGAAGGGCTACGAGCAGTACTACATCCCGAAGATCACGAGCCTCCCCTTCTTCATGACGGGAGAGCCACCCAGAATCACCTCGGTACTCAAGAGCCCCGGGAACTCCGCAATCCTCGAGTACTGGCGCGACGAGAACAACCAGGACCGACTCGCCTCAGTCCTCCCGCCCAACAGGCTGAGCCTCCTTACGGAGGAGGCGGACGGCGGGCGCTATGACTTCGTCTACTGCTTCAAGGTCATGTCCAGGGGGAAGGTCGTCTTCTACTCGGCGACCGGCCTCGAGCTCAGGCGCACCGGGCTCAGGGATCTATTCTTCGAGGCCGGACGGAAGCTCTCCTCCTGGCACGTGTTCAGGCTCGACATCGAGAAGGCTGACGTGAAGAGGGACGGCGTCGCCTCCTTCGTCTCGGAGAACTTCAATCCGCTGTTCCGCGAGTATGTGGTGAACTCGGTAACCGCCATCAGCTATGTTGGCGGCCTGGTGTCCGTCGAGGAGGGCACCGGAGGGCTCATTCCGGAGGAGACCCCGGACCTCGCTGGCAAGATCATGCTGCAGATCTTCCGGCACCGCACTGACGTGGAGCCGGTGCAGTTCTACATGCTCGGAGGGAAGAAGCTCAGGAAGGAGCCCCGCTACCCGCACAAGACCTCGGTCGAGATCAGCGAGAACAGCGAGGAGCAGGCCGGCTGGACCAACGACGTCTCGACGTCGGGGCTGCAGATCCAGACCGACGAGCCGATTGACGTGGAGAAGGACGAAGTCCTCAGGATAAGCCTCCCGGAGATGCAGGAGCTCACCAAGTCGATTTCCCTCAAGGACATGCCCTACCGCGTAGTGCATGCTAACGAGAGCCACACCGTCATCAACCTCGAGGCTGACAGCTCGGTCAGGGACCACCCGGGGAAGAAGTTCTTCACCGACCTCATCGACAGCAACCCTGACGTCCTGAAGCCGCAGAAGGAGGTGCGCGATCTCGAGAGCATGACGAACGCGATGCGCGCGCTCTTCGTCCGCCACATCTTCTCCATGCCGGTGTTCCTGGGGCGCATCAAGGGGAGCATCGGCGCCGCCGGCATCAGCGAGTACCCGAGGAAGGGCTGCAGCGTGCTCCACGACATGTCCCCGAAGGGCAGCGGCGGCTACAACCTCTATCCCCTCCTGCATGACGGCATGATGAAGTCGCTTATCGATGATCCGCTGAAGGAGCTCAAGGACAGCTCCGCGTCCCTCTGCACGACCGTCTACATCGGGCGCCTCGGCGTGAGCGGCGAGATCCGCTACCTCACCGTAAGGGAGGACGACTTCACCGACAGCGCGCAGAGGCTGAAGTTCATCCGGGAGTCACAGAGCCGCGGGAGCTTCTACGCGCTCAGGCTCTTCCTCTCCAAGACCGGAAGGCCTGATCTCACGAATATTGCCAAAGATCTGAATTATGTGGCAAAATACGCGGTACACAAGGCGAGGGCCCTCAAGAACGCCATCTGGAGCGTCACGGCAGTGCTTGACATCGTCGACATCACCGACGAGGTGCTGTTCAGCTCCGGAGTCTCCCCGAAGCCGTAGCGGGCTGGGACATGCGGCGCGGGCGTGCCGGGACGGCTCATGAGCGCCGGTTCTGGCCGGAACTGGTTATTTTTTGGCTAAAAACGGTGCGCTCGCGCAAATTTCGAAAAAATAAAATTTAAAGATGTTTATTTTTTCAATGATTTAATACAGAATAGCTCTGACACCGCTGCGGTTCATCCGTCTGCGACAAGGGCTTGAGTAATGTGGCTTTCGCCAGAAAGCATAGGAACAAATAGTTAAAAAGGGTTTTTAAGGATACTATGAACAAAACCGAATTAATTGACACTATTGCCGCCAAGACCGACAAGAATAAGTCTGATGCGAAGCAGATTCTTGAAGCCGCCCTTGCGGCAATCCAGGAGACCCTCGAGAAGGGTGATCAGGTTCAGCTGGTCGGTTTCGGCACCTTCAAGGTATCTCACCGCAACGCCCGCACCGGCCGCAACCCGAGAACCGGTGAGTCCATCCAGATCGAGGCTTCCAACGTTCCTTCCTTCGTTGCAGGAAAGGCCTTCAAGGACGCACTCAACAAGTAATCGTCCGGCAGGCGCGCTCTGACAAAAAAAAGAGCCGGTCAGTCGCCTGTTTCGTGTAAAATGAGATCCGCGCCACATGGTGCGGATTTTTTTTGCCAGAATGATGCAGATCCGGCATCAGGCGGCAGAGCAGGACAGGCCTGCTTTTTTTTGTTCCCGGAACCGGTGATAAGAGATGAGATTACTGAAGCTCGTAAAAACAGTTCTGTCACTCGAGCACAGCCCTATCCCGAAGACCCAGCTTTTTGCCCTGCTGGGCTTCGCCGCCGCAACAGTAATCCTCGCGCCGCTTATCCCAGATCCGGATCCAGACTACTACCATTCCGACTACGTCAGCCCTACAGCCGCCGATGCGGATGACGACAAGATATTCGACAAGATCCACAACTCGAGGATGCGCTACCTTGAGCTGACCGCCAATGACTCAGGGACAGACGAGGACATCCCGGACGACTCCCCGGATCTCATCGACAGCGAGTTCGCCGATGACGACATCGAGAACATCTTCCAGGACGCCTTCAGCAAGGACGGGGAGAAGGAGCAGAAGGCGGAGTCAGGAGAGGACGAGAACGAGCTCGACTGGCTCGACTACACGGTAAAGGAGGACGATAACCTCTCCACCATCTTCAACACGCTGAACCTGTCGCAGAAGACGCTCTTCATGCTCCTCAAGACCGATCAGACCAAGACGCTCACGAGGCTCAAGATCGGGCAGAAGCTGCACTTCCTTATTGACCGCAACGGCACGCTGCTCTCCCTCGCCATCTCGATGTTCAGCAGCGAGAACGAGATCATCTACGTTTACGACAGCAAGAACGACAGGTATATCTCCTACACCGATCCCGCCGGAACCTACGAGCAGGCCGATCTTGAGCGCCTCGTGAAGGAGCCGCAGACCGATCCCGCAACCTACGCCCAGTCAGATACCGACAGCGCCTTTACCGATGAGGAGATAAAGGAGTACGAGAAGGACGAGGAGAAGGCCGAGGCAGAGGAGGAGGCCGCCCGGGCAAAGGAAGAGCAGGAAAAGGCCGAGAAGGAAAAGGCCGAAAAGGAGAAGGCCGAGAAGGAAAAGGCTGAGAAGGAGAAGGCTGAGAAGGAGAAGGCCGAAAAGGAGAAGGCCGAGAAGGAGAAGGCTGAGAAGGAAAAGGCCGAGAAGGAGACCGCCAAGGAGAAGGCCGAGAAGGAAAAGGCTGAGAAGGAGAAGGCGGCAAAGGAGAAGGCCGCAAAGGAAAAGGCCGAGAAGGAGGCAAAGGAGAAAGCCGCCAGGGAGAAGGCCGAAAAGGAGAAGGCTGAGAAGGAGAAGGCCGAGAAGGAGCGCATTGCCCGCGAGAATGCCGAGAAGGTCCAGCGCGAGATGGAGAAGCAGCAGCGGATCGAGGAGGCAAAGCGCAGCTCAAATGTCCTGATGGGCACCATCACCAGGGGCGTCTTCATCACTGACGCCAAAAAGGCCGGCCTTACCTCCGCCCACATCAGCAGGATCATCAAGATCTACAAGGGCAAGATCAACTTCAGGCGCGATCTCCGGAAGGGCGACTCCTTCCGCGTGCTCTTTGACCGTCCGAGCGGGGACAAGAACGCCAGGATCATGGCGGTCTCCTTCACCTCAGGCGGAAAGACCATTGCCCTCTACCGCGCGAAGAACGGAATGTTCTACCCGGAGAACGGAGTATCGCCGACCGTAAGCAGGAGATCCACCGGAAGCGGCTGGTGGCGCTACCCCATGCCGAACAACACCAAGGTCTCGAGCCCGTTCAACCCGCACCGCTGGCACCCGATCCGCGGCATCTACCGCCCGCACTACGGCACTGACTTCACCGCCCCGATCGGGACAAAGGTCTATGCCCCGGCAAACGGCACGGTCCTCAAGACCAGCTACCAGAGAGGCGGCGCAGGATACTACATCATCATCAAGCACACAGGCGGCTACAGCACCGTCTACATGCACCTCTCGAAGGCGCTGGTGCGCACCGGGCAGCAGGTCTCCCAGGGACAGGTCATTGCGCTCTCCGGCAACACCGGAGGCTCCACCGGGCCGCACCTCCACTACGAGGTCCGCATCAACGGGCGCGCGGTTGACGCAATGCGTGTCGACCTCCCGGGAGGCAGCAGCAGGGAGAGCGTCAGCATCGACTGGAACGCGAGCAAGGAGTTCGCGAAGGATGTCGGGAGCTACAAGAGCCAGCTCTCGAGGGCCGTTGTCATCGACGAGTCGAACGCTGACAGATTCCTGAAGAGCTCACCGAAGACGGAGAAGGCAAAGTCAGGAAATGGCTCAGGCAGGGCATCCTCATCGCAGAAGAAGGATCAGAAAGCCTCCGCGTCGCAGAAGAGCAACCAGAGGTCATCGGCCTCACAGAAGAAGAACCAGAGGTCCTCCGCCTCGCAGAAGAAGAACCAGAGATCGTCTGCGTCGCAGAAGAAGAACCAGAGGCCGTCAGCCTCACAGAAGAATAACCAGAGGTCCTCCGCCTCGCAGAAGAAGGGCTCCTCCGGGAAATCATCATCCCGCAAGGCGCAGAGCAATAAGAAAAACTCCGGATCGTCAGGCAGCAGGAGACAGAGGAAGTAAAAGATGGAAAAGCAGGACAGCAGCACTCATGAGAGCGAGAGCGGCACAACGCCCATTGTGGAGCGCAGGCGCCCCTACTATCCGAAGTTCCTGAGGCCGAGAATTGTAATCTCAGGAATAGTCATCGCCATAGTGCTCGCTACCGGGCTCTATTACGGCATCCCGTACATCGAGTACCAGATTGACCGCCGCGCCAAGTTCTCCGAGACCGAGGTTACTGACGGCAGGCCGCCGTTCCCCGAGGAGGAGATGCCCGAGGACGTGTCGGCCGCATCATCATCACAGGCTTCAGGGACAAACGCCTACGTGAGGAAGATCCTGAGCATGATCCCGCTTAAAATCGATGACATGACGAGCATCGAGAAGGCTGACTTCACCGGCGGCGTGCTCACCTTCGAGATCGGCGTCTACTCCACCAGGGACGCGGACCTAAAGGGGCTCTACGAGAGGATAAAGTACCAGACCCCCGAGGGGAACAGCAAGGTGGCCTGCCGCCTGATGTTCAACAGCGAGTGGAATAAGGACTGGAAAATCCGCTACGTCTACATTGACCGCAACAACAGCGACAAGGTCATAACCGACAACACCTTCAGCCTCGATCAGTGCTGACGCGCTGAGCCGAATCTCCCCCCTGTTTCCGTGGGACTGAGGCATTTTTCTTCAGAACGGCCTGATCCTGCGGTATACTCCGGGCGGCCGCCGCGCTTTCTCATGCGTTTCCTCTGACGCTGATACATTGGCAAATTTCTGCGCAGGTGATGGAGAAGGAGACGCGGCGGCTCCCTTCATGCCTGTACCAAAGTCATCCCAGAGCATTTGAGCGGCACTGCGCAAATCCTTTCCCGGCACTGCAGGAACCGACTCATCTCCGCTGAGGACTCATTTCTTTTCCGCGTTCAGACTGGCTGCGGCATGCCCTGCCCTCAGGTCCTGGACGAACACTATCCCCTGGCAGAGGAGCCCTGCGGCGACGCTGAACCACATGGTGAGGCACCTCACCATGAACGCGGCCTCAATGACCGGGCCGCCCTTCGAGAAGCTCTCGAGCACCAGGCAGAAAACCGCCTCGGTGCCGCCGAGCCCGCCCGGGATCATGGACACAGCCCCTGACACCATCGCCGCGGGATAGGCGCTGAACGCAGCGTAGAAGGGGAGCTCAAAGCCGATGAAATGCAGGTAGTACACCACCCCGAGGGAGTAGATGGTCCAGCCGAAAAGCCCCGAGAGCAGCATCACCGCCAGGGTCCTTACGGTGAGGAGCCTCACGAGCGACCTTATTCCTGACCTCACGCGGAAGACGAACCTCACCAGGGAATTGAGGCCGAGCAGCCTGAACGGCGCGGCAAGGAGCCTTGAGAAGCGCCGCGACATGCCGGTGAGCGCGAGAGCCGAGGAGAGGATCACGAAGAACGCGCCGACCGCAAGAAGCGCGAGGGGACTTCCGAGAAAGAGCACGCCGCCCAAGGCGGTCATCACCACAAAATCGCAGAACCGCTCGGCGATGAAGGCGGAGTAGACCTTCGAGGTTCTCCGGTCAAAGCGCCTGAGGTAGGCGACACGCACGAGCTCCCCAGCCTTTCCCGGAGTCGCGGTGTAGGCAAAGCCCAGGATGTAGATGACGAGCCCCTTCCAGAACGGCTGATGGAAGCCGAGGACCTTAAGGAGATATGCCCAGCGGCAGTACCTCACGAGCCAGCAGCAGGCCGTCGCCGCAGGGAGCACAAGAGACACGGGAAGCCTTTCCCTGCCTGAGGGCCTGCTGAGCTCGACATAGCAGAGAAAGGCCACGTAGGCCGCGAAGAGCACGAGGAGGAAAAATGCGTTCCTGCGGCTCATTTTCAGGCGGAGAGGGCCTCTGACGCCCTGAGGGCAGCCTCCAGGACTACGGCGCCCGCCTCGAGGTTGAGGTACCTGATGGCAACCGGCGCCTCCTCGCGCACCACGGGCTTCGCGTGTATGGCAAGGCCGCAGCCGGCGCCTTTGATCATCGGGAGATCGTTCGCGCCGTCGCCCACCGCGATGGAGTTCCCGGGGATGATGCCGTACTTCTCCGTCATGTCCTTGAGGGTTGCGAGCTTGACGCTGGAGTCGACGATGCGCCCGATGACATTCCCGGTGAAGAGGCCGTCCTTAAACTCAACGGTATTGGCCTCGATGCGGTCGATGCCGAACATCCTCTGCACCTTCCCCACAAACCTCGTGAATCCTCCCGAGGCGATGGCGCTCTTCCAGCCGAAGGAGTGGGCCTTGGCCATGAACGCTCCGAGCCCCGGCATGACAGGGAGCTTCTCCTCAACGGTGTCCATCACCTTCTCGCTCTTTCCCTTAAAGAGCGCGATACGGCGGCGGAAGCTCTCCTGGAAGGGCATCTTGCCGTTCATCGCCTGCGCGGTTACGTCAGAGACCTCCTTCCCGATGCCGGCGAGCTTTGCCATCTCGTCGATGCACTCGCAGCGCACGCAGGTCATGTCCATGTCCATGACGATGACGCCGGGCTTCCTCGGATCGGGGAGCCTTGCGACATGAAGCGCATCGACAGACGAGTCACGGAACTTAAGCTCATGTGAGAACGACGCGTCAAAGCGGTCGTGGAGGAATACGGCGCAGCTGACGCCTGACTCGGTGAAGGGGCGGAGCATCTCTGTCCTGAGACCCTTCTCCCTTGCCTCGGAGAGGAACTGGAGGATGTCTGAGCGGGTGAGCTGCCTCCCGAACACGGCGCTTACTGCGCCGGTGAGGGGCGCTCCGGACACGGGCGAGAGGTTTTCATCAAAGAGCTTTCCTGCCGGGAGATATCTCTCCCAGACCGAAACATCAATAGGAATAAAGCGAGTCATGTCAGTCTCCAAAAATGATGGCCTATTTTACTATGGAGAGGCGTCAGCGTGAGATGGAAAAAGCCGGATCAGAGCTCAAAGGACTCGAGATCATCAGGGACGAGGATCCTTCCGCTGAAGTACCTGCGGCCCTCCTCCGTGTAGCGCTCCTTCCGGTGCGCGAGGTCATTGTCCTCGGTGTGGTAGAGGAGGAGGTTCCTGACGCCGAGCGTCTCCGCGGCCTCACAGGCGTCACGTACAGTCGAGTGGTGCTTCTCGTAGGGGCGGTAGAGCTCCCTATCGGACCAGAGGCAGAACGCCTCGTGGAGGAGCCAGTCGCTCCCCTCTGCGTACTGCCTCTCACACTCACGGTAGGGCTCGTCGCCGAGGCAGGTGAGCTTTCTCCCTTCATCATAGAAAAGCGAATACCCGGACTGCCTCGCCTTCGTGGAGTGAATGTCGAAGCAGACTGCAGGGTGCCCCATGACCTCAAACTCCTCACCATCGGCAAGACTGACAAGATGGATCCGCTCATCTATGAACCTGGACTCCTTCGCATCGATGAGCGACATGGAGATGCTCCGGAGGAGCGCTATCACCTCATCGTGCCCATAGAAGGACGCGTCGCCCTCATAGCGCCCGTGCCGCATCTGATAGGCGATGAGGCGCATGAGCCAGAGCGCGCCCGTGAAATGGTCAAGATGGCGGTGCGTGATGAAGACCTGCCTGATGCTCCCTGCGTCAATGCGCGCAGCCTCAAGCTGCCGGAGGATCCCGTTCCCGCCGCCGCAGTCGGTGATGAACACGCTGCCGTTCTCCTCCAGGGCAAAGCAGGTGTTGTAGCAGTCAGTTACGAGCGCTCCGCCGGTTCCGAGCATGGTAAGGCGCATTATGAGCCCTCCCCGCTGAGGAAAAGAAAGGAGAAATTCCGCTCGGTAGCATCCGAGACCTCCTGCACGCTTATCCCGCGGAGCTCCGCAAGGCACTTGGCGACTATGGGCACCCTTTCGGGCATATTCGCCTCGCCCTGGAAGCCCGAAAGAGGCATCGCGGGAGAGTCGGTCTCGAGGAGGATGGAGCCAAGCGGAATCCTCGCAAAGGTCCTCCTCGTCTTCTGCGCTCTCTGGTAGGTGATCACACCGCCCGCCCCGAGGAAAAAGCCCAGGCTGATGAAGGCCATGGCCTCCTCAAAGGATCCGGAGAAGCCATGGATGACGCCTCTCGCGTGATGGCGCTTAAGAACCCTCATGACCTCGTTGTTCGCGCGGAGGGAGTGGACAAGAAGCGGGAGGTGAAGGCTCTCTGCAAGAGCAATCTGAGCCTCGAAAAGCCTTGTCTCAAGCTCAAAGTCAGAGGTGTGGAGGCGGTCAAGCCCGCACTCCCCTATGGCTTTCACTGACCTGCTGACGGATGACGGGCTGAACTCCTTCCCGTCCCACTCCGAAGCGGCCCAGGGATGGATGCCGAAGGCGCGGAAGACGCCCTCATGCGTGGAGGCGAAGCCCTCGATGAAGCGCTCGTCAGAGGGGTGAACCTCAGGGATCATGAAGCGGCGCACGCCATTCTCAAGCGCGCGCCTGTAGACATCCTCGGCGGAGCTCCGGAGGGGCTCGTCGCCGAAGTGGCAGTGGGAGTCAGAGAAGAGCTCAGTGCTCACGGGTCTTGAAGAACTTGATGTCAGGCCAGCGCTCCTCAGTGAGGTTCAGGTTGACTTTGGTCGGGGCGATGTAGGTCAGGTTGTCGCCGCCGTCAAGCGCGAGGTTCATCATGCACTTGTTCCTGAAGTCCTCAAGCTTCTCCTTGTCGTCGCAGTCGACCCAGCGGGCGGTCGAGACGCTCACATCCTCATAGGAGGCGTCGACATGGTACTCGTGCTGCAGGCGGGAGATGACCACGTCAAACTGCAGGGTTCCCACAACGCCCACGATGAGGTCGTTGTTCATGAGAGGCCTGAACACCTGCACCGCGCCCTCCTCGGAGAGCTGGATAAGGCCCTTGAGGAGCTGCTTCTGCTTCAGCGGATCCTGCAGCCTGACGCGCTTGAAGAGCTCAGGCGCGAAGTTCGGGATGCCGGTGAAGTGGAGGTTCTCGCCCTCGGTGAAGGTGTCGCCGATCTGAATGGTGCCGTGGTTGTGCATGCCGATGATGTCGCCGGGGAAGGCCTTCTCAACGCGGTCGCGCTCGCCCGCCATGAAGGTTACGGCGTCATTGACGATGAGCTCCTTCCCGATGCGGGTGTGGAACATGCGCATGCCCTTCTCGTACTCGCCGGAGACTATCCTCATGAAGGCGATGCGGTCGCGGTGCTTGGGATCCATGTTCGCCTGGATCTTGAAGACGAAGCCGCTGAACTTCTGCTCGGTGGGCTGCACCTCGCGGGTCTCGGTCATGCGCGGCTGCGGCCCGGGCGCCCACTCGGTGAGGCCGTCAAGCATGCAGTCGACGCCGAAGTTGCCGAGCGCGGTTCCGAAGAACACCGGGGTCATCTCGCCCTTCCTGAAGGACTCCAGATCAAAGCGCTGCGAGACGCCCTTCACGATCTCGATCTCCTCGCGGAGCTGCGCGGCCTGATCCTCGCCGACGGCCTTGTCGAGATCCGGATTGTCAAGGCCCTTGATGACCCTCTTCTCCTGGATGAAGGCGCCCTGCCCGCGCTCGTAGAGATAGGTCTCGTCGCGGTAGATGTGGTAGATTCCCTTAAAGCTGTGGCCGCAGCCGATAGGCCAGGTGACGGGCGCGCAGAGGATCTCGAGCTCGTTCTCGACCTCGTCCATCAGCTCCATCGGATCGCGGATCTCGCGGTCAAGCTTGTTCATGAAGGTGAGGATAGGCGTGGTGCGCAGGCGCGTAACCTCCATCAGCTTCCTTGTTCTCTCCTCCACGCCCTTCGCTGCGTCGATGACCATCAGGCAGCAGTCAACGGCGGTGAGCACGCGGTAGGTGTCCTCGGAGAAGTCCTCGTGTCCCGGGGTGTCGAGGAGGTTAACCAGGCAGCCGTTATACGGGAACTGCATCACGGAGGTCGTGATGGAGATTCCTCTCTCCTTCTCCATGTCCATCCAGTCCGACTTCGCGAACTGCCCGGATCCGCGTCCCTTCACGGTGCCGGCCTTGGTTATGGCCTTGCCGAACAGCAGAACCTTTTCAGTAATGGTGGTCTTACCTGCATCAGGGTGTGAGATTATCGCGAAAGTGCGGCGCTTGGCGATTTCCTGTTCAAAACTAAGCATCTTCGAGTAAGGGTGAATCCGGTAAAAAAGATTGAATTAAACTCTGCTATTTTAGCAAAAGAGCGCCGGGAATGACTTACGGCGGGGAAAGGCTGTGTCAGACGCCCCTGGCCGCGGGATCCCAGATGATCTTGTGGAGCTGCGCCTGGATGCGCACGTTCTGGAGGTTCCGCTCCTTCATGAAGTCCACGATGTCGGACATCCTGATCCTGCCGAACACCGGGCTCAGGAATACCTGACAGGGCGGGGAGAATTTCCGGATGACGCTCTCGGCGCGCTCCAGGTCCTCCCGGGAGCAGACCACGAACTTCAGCACGTCCCATTGGCAGAGCGAGGTGAAGCACTGCTCCTTCATCATTTTCTCCATGCCGGAGCCCGGGCACTTCCAGTCAGCGGTAATCATGAGGTTTGTCCCGAGGCGCTCACGCACGTCTTCAGGGAAAAGAGCCGTGTAGTCGACTGAGCCGCTGGTCTCTATGTTGACCTCGAAGCCCGACTCCGCGAGGCGCACGACAAGGTCGGGAGCCTCCTTCGAGATGAGGGGCTCGCCGCCCGTGAGGGTAATCCTCCGGTTCCCGAGCTCTTTCACCCTGGCGAAAACCTCGTCGGGCGCCATCTCTCTGTAGTCTGTGCCCTCGCAGGCGTAGCGGCTGTCGCACCAGCTGCAGCGGAGGGCACAGCCGTGGAGCCTCACGAAGGTCGCGAGGTACCCCTGGCGCGAGCCCTCGCCCTCGACGCTTACGAAGATCTCGGAGACTCTCATCAGCGCTCAAAGACAGCGGTGTTGCTGTCAGACTCCTGCACCTCGACGCGGTAGCACTCCGCCCTCTCATCCGTCAGGGTGTCGCTTATCCATTTCGCGATGTTCTCCGCGGTCGGGTTGAAGTCCAGGACCTCGTTGAGGTAGCTGTGGTCAAGCTTCCCGGTAACCTTTCTCTTGATCTCGGTAAAGTCGATGACCATGCCGTTGCGGTCAAGCTCCGCTGCCCGGACATAGACGGTTACGTGCCACTCGTGGCCGTGCAGGCGGCAGCACTTGCTCTCGTAGTCAAGCGTCAGGCGGTGCGCCGCGGAAAAGGCAATTTTCTTGATTACTGTGTACATTTCTGCCCCGGGTAACAGATCTGATT
>Ga0256404_1007088_pt1 | contig 17979 bp, 14 predicted proteins | sample RumenRJG_01DNA_FD_185990 | JGI IMG/M metagenome (GOLD analysis project Ga0256404, IMG submission 185990) | Bovine rumen microbial communities from Lethbridge, Alberta, Canada - RJG_01 | ecosystem: Host-associated > Mammals > Digestive system > Stomach > Rumen | place: Canada: Alberta | collected...
TCATAATCATTACCTCATTCACTAAATATTTTATTAGTATCTGTTTTCCTTAGTGTGATTATATTATATCACATTATTTTCATTCTGTGTTCAGAATTACAAATCTGTAATCACTTTTTCGGCAGCCTGTGAATAACATTACTATCAGAATATGAGCACTGGCTGCACATAGTTCATCAATTGCAACTATTACTTCATCTTTTATCATCAATAAAATACATAAAATCACCTCATATCTAGCATTCAAACGTCTTATAAAGAATTAATCCACCGGTAATGATATTAATTTGCGATATTGAGCATCCTTTCATGACTGTTAATATATCACCATTCAAAATTGCACAATCACACGAATCTGATGAATATTCTCCGACCAAGGCAATATTATATTCTTTATAAAACAAATCAATATGTATTGAAAATGCGTTCACCCAATCACTACGGCTATCGAGCTCAATGCCTTTTTGTTATGACATAAGTTTCATTTCTCATTGATGATAACGCTTTTGATACCCTGAACATTGTTGAGGGCAAGAAGTATACCATGAATGACCTTGTTTTCATTCCCAGGCTGGACATTTCCCAGATCAAGATATATAGAGACCTTGTCTTTGTCGGCAGAGATGCTTAAATAACCAGCGTAATCATCATCTTTAAGACCAAAATCAAAGGACTCGACCACATTTCTTACAGTAGCCGCTTTTTCTTCTCCTGCGGTATCATCGGTAAAGTAAACACTGTAATTGAAGCATTCACCCTCTATGCCTTCGGTGTGGGTGGGGTAACTAAGACCGAGCCTTGTGATACCCAGGACATCGTCCAAAAAGCTATCATCGAAGGTATCCTGAACCTCTGCAAGATCGTACTCTATATCATCATAGCTCATAAAATCGCCGTTGTCGGTGATGTATACTGCCTTTATCCCCGATATGCAGTTCATGGCAGATATCACAGCTCCAAGTATCTCATCATGACGGTCCTCGGGGAATTCAGAGAGAGGGAAGTAGACGGAAAATAAACTTTCACAAAGTGAAACACCAAGCTTTAAGCCCTCATATTTTTCAGATAATAGCTTCACCTGAGCATTTATTTCATCATATTGCTCCCTTGCATATGTGTCCTGCGGGAAAAAATGGCAAATGGTATCTTCTTTCCCTACACATTTAAAAATGACATTGAAATAAGTATTGTAATTATTTACTTCCATAAAAGTCTCCTAATAATGACATTAATTGTTTTATAAATCTAATAATCTTTCAATAACAAGTACGGCTCATCATATCAAAATGCGGGAAAGCATCTGAGGTCAATGCTTTTTGCGGAGCGTTTTTTGTATTATAAAATACTCTTTTAAGTAATATTCACTCATTTATTTCCCAAATCTTCTTAATAGACACTTTGGGAGGTTCAGGTTTCAGCATTAAACATTCGTAGTATCTGAACATATCCCCAATCAAAGGCCTACAAACCTGATATCTGGTTCTACTACAGATTATTATCTCCTACTATTTATTATGTTAGGCTTCAATTCTGCACAGGTGTAAATCCATGCGCGATTAATACATTTATATTTTTTTCCTTGTACCTCTCAAGTTCTTCTGAGAATACTTGTTTAAGTTTTGGAGTATTAAGTATTGTCTCGCAGATTCCTTTTTGCTGTTTACGATTATCTCTGAATTTCTTTTTAAAATCCTCGATATTTGCAGCATCGCCAAAACCACGCCTGCCTTGTTCTATTGCATCAACATACATAGCAAGGTCTCGTTCCGTATATTTGCTTGTATCAGCGGTATAATTTTCTTTTATAAGCAACAGTCCATTGCCGTCTTTACACGTAATTTTTCTAAAATCATTAATATCTGTGCTTAATTTCACATCACGCCTTAATGAATAACAATATTCGATATACTCTTTATTATCCTTGATTTTTTCCATTATCGGAAGAACCACATCTTTGATGACATCGCAGGTATTATTTAAGGCTCTGAGTAAGATTCCTGAATCAGAAGTACTGCAAAGACAATGTCCAATACGTTTGTCAAATTCACTTTTTCGCACTTCGGGATCACTAAAGAAATTCTTATTAATATCCCATAGTTTGCATTCAAAATCGATTACATTATCAATGGTTTCGTTTCTCGGCTTGATACCAAGCTCTCTATAATAATCACTATTATAGAGACCTTGAATGCAATATAACGAACATGTTGGATCATCCAGAAAGATCAGTTCCGGATTATACAGAGAAAGTATTCCCAACAGAATTTCCACATTTTTATATCCTGTTTTGTATGCTGATAATGTGCGATAAGTTATGACATTAATTATACCGTCACCTACAATCCTTACATAACACGGTTCTTTTGTCTTTTTTAGCTTGACAAATCCCAGCGGTTCAAGTGTCTCGCCGAAAACTTGTGTAAATGCCGATTTTAATGTCAGTTTCTTTTGCTCCGCCTTTTCATTTTCAGGCTGTTCAAAAAGGCCAGATTCTTTCAATATTGCAATATTTTCCGTTTTCCTTTTTTTAATCTCAGTCAATACCCAATTATGAAATTCAGAATCATTTAAATAATTTTCAAGAAAATCAGGGCGATTGCTTATTCTTTTCTCTGATAAAAAATATAAAAAAGCTTCATCATCATCCGGATAATACGAACAGATATTTTCGCATCTCAAGGGATTGCATGGCCCCATTAATTTTTCAAAATAATCAAGACAAGAATCAATATCGGTAGTTTTATCAAATTCAGGTAAAACATACTTTGTTACGCTTTCAGAACTTGCTTTTAAGGCTGAAATCATTGATTCTGGACTATCAGAAGAATAATAAAAAATATGTATGTTCTGTGTGTGTTTTATATCTACATTCTGAGGAGATAAAGAAAAAAACTTGTGTATATAATTTAACCAATCGCGATTCTGTTTCGGACTAATATCAAAAGAGAGCCTTTTACGGTATATTGTAGCTACACCGCCTACAACAGCAAAAGCTTTGTCGTAAGGATAATAAGGATTTTCCGGATAGAATGTTATTACATGAAGTATTTCATTATTTATCAATCTAACAAGATACGGATATCTGCCTTTTATAGTCTTAAATCCATATGGTTCCAGTGCATCGCCGAATATCTGTTTGAAAGCCGCATTGATAGTAAACTTTTGTGGCTGAGTTTCCACAGTTTTGCCATCTCGAGACATAGTTATAAAAGACCTTGCAGACTTAAAATCAAGGAAAGCACAACTTGTATCTATTTCATCTGCATCTTCTGCCGAAAAAGTTATATTATACGAGTTCATACCAATAATTGGTGCAAACTTTGATAATCCGTCTTCAGCAAAAACCTCATCAGAGCCGCATACTTGCGTAAACTGCTCCCATGAACTTTCCTTGCTTATAAACGGTTTCCATACCTTTTCCGACGGCTGCGGATTACCGTCACCGAAATAATCATCAGCTCGTCCTATGGTAAACATATCAGCTTTTTTACCGTTTTTGTCATATAATTCAAGGATAGCACAGTCACTGTCAATAACAACTGTGTTAACACAGGGTGCCCCAAGCATTTTAGCTATTCTGCCTGTATCCTTTTTGGATACTTCATTACCTTGCTCATATGCTTCAGAAGTTATAGTTACCCATTTGCAGTTATCAGCAAATCTCAATATATATGAGAGTTCGCTTTCATCGCTGTCACAGGTTACATATCCTTCTTCAGCCATTTTTCTGCAGAAATTCTCTATAAATTCTTCTCTGTTTAGTTTTTCATTATTATATATCTGAGTTGATGTAAAAAAGTTTCCCATAATAGCTCCATATTTCAATTCAATTTATGACTTTTTCATCGACTTTAAATGACTTTGCCTTTATAAGCTATTGCATCAATTTGAAAAAGAATGCCATCTCTGATAAAGTCTGTTGTATACGCTTTCCTTGTTGGATATTTTCCGTTAAAATGCTTTTTGATAATATCGGGAAGATAATTAAGATCACTGATATTTTTGAACAGACAATCCATCTTTACTACTGAATCTAATTTAAGACCTGCCATAGCAAGCCTGTTTTTCAATGTACAAAACGCACCGTCTATCTGATCTTCAATTGATTGCCTTTCATTGCCCATACAATATCCGACAAAAACATAATCACCAGCTTCAATAACAGTTGAATCTGCCCAAAAGTCATCAACTTCAAGTCTTTTAATATTATTCATAGCCTATTTCTCCTTTAATCTCATTATTAATACTCATATAATCATTAATCCATATAATATAATCATCAAAGATATTTAGATATATCACTATTGTAAGCTAGTTTTTTCAAATGATTAATATTCATTGCATAATGGCATTAATAAGGTCATCCCAACTGCTGAGATGCAGATATCTGAATCATTAGTATCATCGGTATTGTATCATATTAACACGGAGCTCCGATTCAGATTGATCACGTCAACTTCCTTTTCTTCCAAGATGTCCTCGAACTGTTCGCTTCCATGCACTTTAATATATTCTGCTTCTTTTTTTGAAACAAAGAAGCCCATGTAAATATGGCATTTATTATCGATCGTTGCAAATTCATCAGGCAGAGGATAAGCTTCTGTGAAATATAGCGCTGTTTTACCACATTTATCAGAAAAACCTTCAACAATATTATCTGCTCCTTCTATCAGAACACCTCTGCCGATTTTAATATTATTGGATAAAGCATAGAATATTGAATTTGCAAATATTTCCGCACATTCATCATAGAGGTCATCAACCGGAAGGATCACCTCACATTCTTCATACTTAGAAACACCGAATGTAGCTAATAAGAGACAGTCTTTAATAGTTTCAGGAAATCCCAGCAGCTGAATCTCACATTCTTCATCCGCATAAACGTCTGCTCCGGCATATTCACCTAAGTATTTCTCATAATGATCAAGAATAGTTTCGCCTAAACTCATCATACTTCCTCCATATTCAGAAAAGATCCAGCATACTGTCAAGATAGATTTCTTCACGAACAGTAAGCTGGTATTCCGGCTTTGTGAGATAGTAAAGCAGGAATTCTAGATTGACTGCACTCCCAAGTCCTCTGCCTTCTATTTTGAAATTAGAAAAACCGAGTGGCAGATAGGTGCTGATGATGTCATCTATCGTCTGATCCAAGGCATCGGGCTATAAATGATGACGCACCCGTACCGATCATATTTGATATCGCTATCGGTATTACATCTCAACATGATTTGAGATAGTATGCCACGTTATTTATATTGTCCTAAGGAAATGACGGTACGCTATATAAGATACAACGGAATCAAAGGCGTTTCCGAAGCCGAACATCAGAGCAATACCAATAAGTGTCGGATTCCATACTCCGCAGAGATTCAATACAAAGAACGTTCCGTAGTATATGCTGTTCGTAACTATCGACTCAAACAGCATATAGTTCGTCTTGCCCCTGCCGTAGAAAGTAGAATCGAATACATTCTGGAAGGCATACATAATATAGAAAACGAACAGCACCATTACAAGCTTGAACAATTTATCCACGTCGCTGTATCCGAGAATATGCTGCATAAACGGCTTATACAGCGGAATTGTTATCACCCATATCAGGCAGGTTGCAGCCGTTATTGTGAAATAACCAAGAGTATTGTTCTTTACAGCATCCTTGTCCTTTGCAGTTTCTTGCTTTATAAGCTCACCGAGTTGAATTATCGGCAGCAGCATCCAGCCCCATATGAAGTTATTTGCTACCCAGTATGTGCCTTGTTCTCCGACCATATTCACCATACGTGATACCATGAGCATATAAGCTATATTCCTTACAAAGGATTCAAGTCCAGATATACTGCCTATTTTGAAGAAATCTTTCATCCAAGCAAACGACAGTTTTTCTTTCTTGAACAGCGGATAACCGCATTTGCATATAAGAAATGCAGATATCAGGAATAATATCAGGTTTGATATTATATTTGACATTCCTATGCCATTGACGCCGTAATTCATTGATACAGGGAGCGTTGAGACTAGTAATGTATCAAGTATAAGACTCAAAACAAGCTTTGCTGCCGTTATAGCGTATACAAGCTTATCCTTTCCGATGGTTATAAGTGCTACACATATAAAGCTGTAAAGAATGCCAAATATATTTGCTACGCATTCTATCCTGATATAGCTTGCGGACTCTGATAATATATCATGTGAAACAGCCATGAACCTTAGCAGTGGATGAACAAATATTATCACCAGAGCTGAACATACTGTGTATATTACTAATGATATCAGCAATCCGCTTCGTATCCTGTTGGTGTATTCTTTTATATCAGATACAGCCTGTCCCATGAAAAAGTACAGTGGCAAAACTATTGCTTCGTTAATGACCTCATATAACAGGTTTACCCATGAAAGCTGTCCTGCTATTGAGTAAGACCAATCTCCTGGTAACTGACCAAGGAAAAAGGTTCGTAGCGTTGTATACAGCGTCGGACATAGCCCCATAACCAATAGTGCCAGAAATAATCTTCCGTTAATATTCTTAAGTGATCTCTTTATTCTGTCCATTTTATAATCCCCTTATGTTCAATTCCAAAGGCATTCAAAGTACTCAAACAGATACTTTTTGGCATTATTCCATAGCTCTTTTTCTTCATCTGTGAAATCACCAAAAGATTTCGCGAGATACAGGTGGAGACCGTCACATATAGTCTCCAGTATTCCGTTCCATTGTTGTCTGGCTTGTTCTTCATTTTCGATCGTACCATCATCAGCGATTTTTGTAAGTACACTTGGGATACCTATGTTGTTTTTAAGGAAATAAGCTATTCTTGGTAGAATAAACATAGCTATTGAGTTATCAAGATCAAACATATCATTATATGAAAATCCCCATTCTTTAACGAATTCATCATGTTTTTTACGCTTGGTGTGTTCAGCATCATCTTCGCTGAACATTAATTCATCGTCCTTTTTTAGTAGGTCAAGTACGAATTTTGCTTCTTTTTCCCATCTTTCCATAATATTACCTCAAATCCATATGTTAATAATGGGGAATGAATATGTAGTCTATCTTGCAGTAAAATACTGAACTTTTCTGATTTGTTCAACTTTCAGTTCCCAGAAAGTTGCCTGTACATACCTGCCTGTTACTTTAAATCCGTTGTCAAACGAGTCTATATCAAAGATGTTTTACCATGATGCAATCATAGCTTCATGCTTTTTATATTCAGGCAGTTTTTCAAACTGCGATATATCCCTATTATAATATCAGTAACTGAGCCATAAAGCAGGATAGATAAATCGTTCCAGCGTAATAGGAAGACACGAATCATCCGCAATTGACGAACAGCCTACCTGATATACCATATAATCCGAACTGATAGTTCTGCTTGTAAGATCAGGTATGGGAACATCACGATGTTTCATGTACTCATCATACTCTGATTTGCTGAAAATAAAGATCTTATCCTTTGATATAACGCCATAGTCATCATTTTCCGTTTCAACTATACGTTTGCGCTCTGCTTCAGTGAATTCCTTTATAAACTCCTCGTTCAGCCACTTTCTCAGTGAACAATCATTCCACGAGATTTTCTCCCTTTTATCATGGAGTGGAAGATTTGCAACTCTTGATACTGCCATTAAAAGCAGCTTTCTCTCATCTGCATTGTTTTTAAGGATATACCATTCGTAATTTCCAAATCTGATGATCTCGCCTACCAGCAATGAAGGGATTACTATAACAGTGTCACTGTCTTCAGGTGTCGTGCATATAGAATTGCTTTCTATGACGTTGTTCTGTATAGGATCGTATTTTTTATTATTCATATGATAATCACTTTTTCTGATATTATAACCGGTAAAATCATCATAATCCCCCGTAATTATAACCATTTTCATCTGTCTGCGTATAAATGGTATCACATCTCCCAGTTTATTTTCCAGATCAGACTCAGTGATCAAGTACACCATTCCGTGAGCCTGAGGATCATATCTATCTCTGAAACGGGTATTTTTATCGTAATTCAGCCCTTCTACATTATAACGTCCGAGATCAACCAACGACATATCAGCGCCCCAGAGTTTTAATGCTTTTATCATCACATCTGGTGCACTTTTCAGCACATCTGTCGTATTTTGTGTCAACCATCTGACGCTGAGTCCCGGAAAAGTCTTCATGAAGTAATATCGAAAGATACTTTGAGTATTCAAAATAACATTGGTTTCATAGTTATCAATATTCTGGGCCCCTGTCACTTCGTATTTTTCCACATTTTCAAGTGCTTTTAATGTAATGATATTGACATATGCAAAGTAATTGAATATAAAATGTATATTATCATTATTTACAGCTGAAAAATTCCTATAAATATTTTCCTTGCTGTCAAAATAATCGCGTACACAGTTAAGGATTATAGGGTCATCTCCATTAACATCAAACTCCATATCCGCAAACAGCAGGTTCTCACTGCACCACTCTGCGATCCTGGCTCCCTTTTCCATATCTATATCTCCGCTGTCGCCTATGAGCTTATTAAGCTCATTCAGCATATATTCGCATACGAAGAAATCACGGATATAGTTGTGGGAAAACTCAATAACGCCGCTTTCACGCCTGTTGAAGTAACAGGACAGGGCAAAACACTCTTCCTGAGTATTTCGATCTTTCTCAGTATCGCAAATGTGTATTAAATCATCGCTTCCTAACCCCTTCCTATACATTTCAAAGGCATAGTCACAGGTCTTTTTATAGTTTTTTTCCCTGTTATTATCCAACTCTTCCTCTATATCATTCCGGTCTTCTACGTCTCTATAGATATTACTCACGTAGAGATCATGGAATATCTTTCGGAACAGATACCAGGTATTACTTAGCTTTGAAACATCTACTTCTATCGCATCTTTCAGCTGAACACAGCAGATAAGATAAAGTATAAAGGGAGACGATGAAATATCGGCACCTATCTCAGAATCTTCTATATCCAGGACATGATCACATCCAGCCTTCTTGTCGTTACTTTTCAGTCTCGGATCCGCCTTCTGCATCTTTTCTACAAACTGACTGCGTTTATTTATGTCAAAGGGTAATATCTCCACCTTGATCATTTCTATTTTCTTTATTCCGAGAAATATTTTGATTTTTTCTTCGTTACCGTTCTTCCCGCAGATAAAGCCAGGCCTTGACGTTATTATGATCTTTCGCTGTGAATTTCCGCTGTAATCATAGAATTTCTTCACAATCTCGCTGATGATCTGACCTGCCTTATCTTCATGAGAATCGCCTTCTTTTCCTTTGATCATGCAGAGCTCATCAAGTCCGTCAAAGACTATAACAGCATCCTTTGCGATGTTTTCTCTTGCATCACGATTTGCAATATTCTCGCATAGCTCATTTATGCTGACATTGCTGTATTCCCTGAGGCGGATAATATGCAGCGGACGCTCTCCACAGAACTCCTCCTTATTTGCCGCCATATGAGCCACAAAGCTTGTCTTTCCGAAGCCGCCGTGTGCAAGCAGGAGCATAGCCTCATTCGCGCTGCTATCTATGAAGCTTTTCACAGTATCATTAAGACTTTGAGTCTCCCCACCTTTTTCTACATCAGGCATGACAAAAACGTCTCTGAGTCTGATCCTGTTCACAGATTCACCCTTATGGATACAGAGCGGCTCATCATAAATATCGCGGTATCTTCCTGCAAAATCCTTAAACGGAGCAGCTTTTTCCTGTCCATGGTTCAGTTTCTCAAGCTGTCTTCCATGATCTGCCAGTATATCTTCATGCTCCTTCAACTGCACATCGTGACTCTTTATTTTATCGTCATGTTCTGATATAGTTTTCATAATTGTTTTGTTCGTCTTTTCTATAGTTTCGATAGAGCCAATGTGCTCCTGCATTACAGAAACGATTTTTTTCGCAAAGTTTTCCACTTTCTCAGAAGCTTTGCCTTCTATCAAAGAGGTTTCATAATTCTTTACGATCAACGCAGAAAGCTCGTCTTTTTTCTTCATTACATATTCGGAAATAATTATATTAGGATCGGACAACACATCATACAGCGCATTTTCCATAAACTCTTTCTCAACATCGCTGAGTTCAGATGGCTCTGCCAATTCTATCATCTTGGGAATGATAGTTTCTTTCTTGGATTCTCTCCATTCTTTGAGTGCTGTTGCAAATTCCACACCTGCTCCGACAACAGGTATATGCTCTGCTGCCGCATGTACAACCTGTTCAAAATTGTTTTTTTCCTTATCTGTCAGTGCATCGTGTTGTTTTAATCCTGTTCTGACAACAGGTACATGCTCTGCTGCTATACGAATAGCATCTTTTATTTTTTTCTTATCTTTCAGTGCATTGTATTGTTTTTTTAATATTCCCATTTATCTATGCTCCTGTATCTGATTTGTTTTTGTATTTCAAGTTCGATCCTTCGCACTACACAGAATACGCGAATTATCATCTCTTATAGTCATACATTTTCCTTACCGTCAGTTCAGCTTCTCGGTATTGTAAACTCTGTCGCATATATACTTCACAGGCACTTCTTCGGTACACCAGACCTCATTCTCGGTAACGCCGAACTTATATCCGTCTTTGTACATCTCAGAAGCTGCTATTACCAGCACAACAGGAGTCTTATGCCAACGCTCGGCTGACTGCCATGCTTTGTTAATATCAGCCTGCATATGTACAACGTGACGTTTCATCTTCTTTAGCCGTTTCGCACGATATTAGGCTTTTTAAGGTATGGAAGTTTAAATTCTTTCCAACGGTCATTGCAACGGTTCAGTATCTCCCTGCAATCGTTAAGCTCTTTCTCGCCCCACTTTAAGTAATCGAGGATTCCGTTTTCGATATTAGGGTCGTCGCATTGCGCAATATAAATAAGATCATCATTGTTGTTTTCAATCTTGAATCTTCCAGATTTATTCTTTTGAAATTCTATGCTGCTTATTTTTTCTTCCCCAGTCTGAGGGGTGTCTAAGCCTAAATGTTTGAAAAGTGTATCAGGCGCACGACCTGCATCGAAGTCCAGAATATCAGCCAGACGCAGTAAAATAGCGCAAAGCTCGAAATCAATATTCTCGCTGACAGGAGTGCGGATATCTAGCGGCTCACTGTGACTCTGGCAAAGGTCTGCGATCAGGTCGCATGAAATACTCATGTTTGTTAATTCCTGCGGCCACTTCAGAAAGCGGAGTTTTTTTCTTGCGCGTTCATGGTGGTGCTCACGTACATAATTGCGGATTATACGCTCACGTGCATTTTCGTCGTCATAATAAGCGTTTGCATCGCCGGGATGTTTCTCGAAGTACTCAAAAAAAACAATATCGTTTCGCCATTGTTCACTTTTCCCATCGCTTATTCTTTTGAATAGCTCTTCGCGTTCAGCATTTTCAACACTCATGCCGCTGTCATGCCAGCACGCAGCCATCAGCAGCATTGCAGCCTCTTCTGCGGTAAGTTTATCTATATGTTCTCCAAGCAGCTCAGCCATCCAGTAACATACGCCCTGAATGTGTGTGGCATTGTGGAAAGTGAATGTAGGAAAAAAAGTGATTATCGTTTCAGAGAGGTTTTCTCCGGCAGTGCATATTTTTTCAACTGCTGAACTAAAACAGGTGTCTCCGCCAGTTTTCTCTTTGAATTTATCCCATAAAGTAGTGTTCTGATAGCTTTTAGTTATTTTTTCATCGCTCATATTTAAAGCTCCTTGTTAAGAAAGTCAGTATAAAACATAATGTCTTTTATTCATCGTCACTTAATCTTTTATTTACCATATCTCTTTCATCCATACTCTTACAAGTATAAATAATATACTCAATCTTCCACTGAGCCCACTCAGAAATCGGATTGTCATTTTCTACGTAAGTTTGATATAGTGAAATATATTTTTCTTTGTTATCACGCACTTCAGATATATTCTCGACCTTTAAATTATACGTCCCTTTTTTAAATTCTTTAAGAGTATCTGGCAGATTTGCATATTTCTCCAATACACGTAAAGTTAATTCGGAGCACTTCGGTGTATCTAAGGTAGGATATGAAAGATGATATGCTAAAAGTGGCGCGCGTTCAATCGGATTTTCATCAATCCAATTCAGTACGGTTTCAACTATAAACAAATCGAAGAAACCTGTGAAAGCTCGACCTTTAAAATGTTTTTTTGTTTCTAATAATTTTTGACCGAACAACCGCATTAAAAACACATTATTTGCAGGATTGATTCTTTTATTTACCATCTTAGTTATTTCAGAATTAATGCTATCATGATACTTATTAAAATCAAAGAATTGTATTATGGAAGTAAACAGCTCAAATTCAAGTTCTTCTGGAATATATTCAAACGTATGAATCATGTCAAATGCCTGATATCTTCCTTTTTCAAGATAGCACTGTTTAACTCGATCAATAAAATAGCTATACACCTCAGTGCTTATTTGTTTATCTATATGATTGTATGACATTGAAAGATGCTGGCCGCAGCTGAAGATTAGGTAGTACTTCATGCTTGGTGAGATATTGGCTGCGGTTGTTAGAAGATCAGTTCCAATATCATCACCAATTATATCAAACCATCTTACAATATAATATCCTAAGTTTGATTGAATATTATGAGCTTTTCCACCTATCTTGCATATTCTTTCATAACCTTTTTTTGAAATATCAAATATTACTGTGTTGTTAAAAGCAAAGTCTGTATTGATTTCTGAACACTTATCTAATATGCGTTGAATCTCATTTGCGTTATTAGTGTTTTCTGCTAACGCACTAATATAGCCCTTGATAAAGGCAAGATATTTAGCTCCCTCATTTAAAGCAAAATCAATAAGCTGGTTATTAATATCGCAGTTAGACAATGCGTTCGATAATGCCTCCAAGGCGGAATTTTTACAATCTCTATCTGTAAAGCAAGGCATATACTTTTCAATTGGTTCACCACTTGAATACAAATCTTTTGCCAATTCAACTGCAAGTATTTTATAATAATCAGGGCCTTTATGATAAGACCAAACATCTTTATGAAGATATTCATATAATCTACCTAAAATAGTTTTATCTTGATATTCAAGAAGCTTTGATTCGAGAAATTGATAAATCGGAGCTTTTTTTAGATCAGCAATTTCTAATAACCATTGTATTTTATCAATCACTTGCATCTTTTTTTCATCACCCTCAATCAGAGCGTCTATTAGATTAAATGCATTCTCAACGAGACCTAGTTTAATAAAGTCATAAACACAGTCTAACACTGTTTTAAGTAATAGGGATTTTAGTTCCTTTGAAAGATTTTCTGATATATCTAGCAATCTATCAAGTGTGTTTTGTACGCAACTTATCCATTCATAAGTCGTACTAGGATTCCAACTAGAAGGCGTTAATCTGTTTCCGATTACTTTAGGAGGAACACTTGTAAAAACACTATTTGCAAACACTCTAGAAAATGCTCGATTAAATAGTTCAGAATTAGTAGATGCGGTATTATTGCATTCGCGTAATCGTTTAAAAAGGGTTTCTATTCTCGTATTAAATGGCAAGTCAGAATTGGCTCCAATAATACCAAATAGATCAGACCATACTCCCTGACTGTTATTAGAATATACATGTTCAGTCTCATTTTGAGCTAGAAGAAATAGTATTCTTTCACAGATTACAAAATGCTCTTTAAAATATGCTAGTCTTTCACACAAATGAACAACATATTGTCGATTATACTTGAATTCACTAATATCCTGTATTTTTTTTAAGCTTTTTTCTATCCAATCTAACCCCTTCTCCGGGTTAAATTCTATATATAAGGAAATCTCATCTGGCTTTGATAGAAATGCTTCAAGTATGGTTTGCTTTCCAAATCTATCTTGAAAGTATGGAGCAAAAGCTCCATCTACCTCCTCGCTCGCAATTTCGCATTCATAGATTCTTTCAAGAAATCTTCTTTTAGATTTAGTGTTTGGAAGCCCTGATATAAATTCATTGATATTATCACTTAATAATGGCCAAATATATTTTTCAAAGGCAAGTTTGGATAAAGCTATGGGCATTGCTTTAAAATAGTATTCATTTTCTATTCCAAGGTTGCTTTCAGAAAATGTGTGAATGGCCCTTATATAATCATTGATGGAATTTTTAAAATAACAAGCCAGGAATTCACATTCCTCTTTTGCTGCACCAGCATATCCAACATCCACTAAAGTCGATAATTCTTGGTATATTCTAGATAATGTACCCGTCTCTTTTCCAAAAAGAGACAGTGTTTTTTCTAAGATTTTTTCCGCTGTTCCATAATTCGCTATTATGGAAGTACTTGAAAACGATGTAAGATTAATTCTTCTGTCGTGGGAATATAAATCAGATATTAATAAAGCCAATCTTAAATCTCGAAAGCTTAATGAACAGATTTGTTCGATTTCTTCTTCCTGAAGCAAATGATGTTGTGCACTAATAATTCTTTTCATATCCTCATTAGTGGTACTATTTATCGAGTGAAAACCAGCGAGTGATTTGCTATATTCATTTATTGTTTTACCAGGAATTGTTGCAATTAAAATAATCTTACATTTATTTATTGTATAGCAATTGTAAATTTCTTCCCATTCTCCAAGTTTTAATTCATCTATAATTATAGTTAGGTTTTCATCATCAATCCATTTACTATTAGCATCTTTTCTAAAATTTTCAATACGATCATAATAAATAGTGGATTCACTGCGTAATTTTCTACAGGCCTCAAGTACTGATCTAGTTTTTCCAATTCCTGATAAACCAACAAAGGTACAAATACGATTATCACTATCTTCGCTCATCAAGAAGCCATTAATGGTTGTTTCAATTTCAGAAGCAATATCACCATTAACCCAATTATTAATAAACTCTCTTTTTTTGAGCACTTTTTCTAATAGCTGGTAGAATTGACTTTTTTCTTTATAGCAACATTCAGGTGTTACTGGAATCTGACAGTTAATGGTATCAAGCACTTTATTAATTGCATCACAGGATGGGCACTTTATATAATTGTATTCAAACTCCTCAGATAAAGCTTTTGATACTAAACCGCAAAAATAGTATACGTCTTCATTTTTTTCACAAACTATACCACCTGAAAAACCTTTGATTTTAGAAATTTCCTCTTTTTTCGTTAGATTGAATTCGTTGCATAAAATTAATCCATGAATATACTTTACATCAAGTTCTATTAATTGATTCGTTGATATATTACTTGGATAGCCAATAATACTATAGGAATTGATGCTGCTCAACTTAATAAAAGGGTGCAAGTTAAGAATATTTCTTTTATAGCACTCGCCAGATTTAATAGATACTAAAGCTATATCATTGTTTTTGGCAAATGCTTTTTGTTCGACGTTACAGTCTTGTGGATATAAAACTTCAATAACAAATGGATTATCCTTATCATATCCAATAAAATAATTATCGTGATATCGATCGGTATTATCATCAAAAACACAATGATATGCAGTTAATGCGTATATCTTTTCATTGTGCAAAAATAGAAACGCACTTCCAGCTCTATTATTGTTAATAAATACAGTACACATCGCATTATTTGATAAATATTCATAACTAAATCCAATCATTCTGTGATACTCCTTATTACTTTATATGAGAAGTGCGGGTACTCTTGGTGATCTTGCTCACTAAACAGCCTATTAAAATCAAATTCATAATTAAACATCAAGCAAGTATCGGGATTATGATGTATAATCTTTGCAAGTGACTCTTTATTCGGGTGCTTGTATGTATCACCATTTGTTAAAATGACAAAACTATGACTGCAAATCAAGTTTAATAATTTATTTGTTGTATTATATTTGCTTCCGTGATGAGATACTTTTACTAAAGAAGCATTAATCTTATGCTCCTCACTATATCCTATTTCAATTAATGACTCAACAATATCGGTTGCTAATGCATCTGCAAGAAATAAATAGTTTTTATCATTGTATTCTAATATAAATGAAATACTAGAAGCATTAGTTTTGGATGGATCTTTTTTATCTCCATAACCAGCTAGCGTAGATATAGAAACATTCCAGTCAGATGTATCAAACAATAACCCTAACCGTGGCTCAATCCAGGAGGTGAACTTATTTAATGTTTCTTTTCTTGGAGATAGAATGGTGATTTTAAAGTTTTTATCTTCTGGAAACTGATAATCAGTATAAACTTTAGAGACAACTTCGACGCCACTTTTTTTCAGCAAATCTGTAAACACCTTTAGGTTGTCTGGGGATAGGTTTCCACTATTGTTTTCTATTATTTTTGGCTCCTGAATATGATCAGTAATATGTGGATGTTCCTTTTCAAGTTCTCTTGGATAATTATAGAATACTTTAGTTATATACTTGAATAAAGAAGTATCTTTCTTAAAAAACTCTAAAAGGCCTTCTAAATGATCATCATCGCAGTGAGTTAAAAAGATATAGTTCTTTGGGCATTTCACGTATAACTCTGATAATTCATTATGTAAATCTGGATAAGTGTTTGATGTTCCACCGTCAATGAGAATTGATGTATCAACCGGATCACCTAGCTTTATAAGAATGCAATCCCCGTTTTCTGCTGGTAAAAACTTTAGTTCAATTATCTTACTCATATTCTTTTCTCCATTTTAAAAACATCACTTATGTATTCTATCACAAATATACTTAAAAGGCACTTCTTCAGTACACCAGACATCATTCTCGGTAACGCCAAACTTATATCCTTCTTTATACATCACTGAAGCTGTTATAACCAGAACTACCGGAGTCTTATGCCAACGCTCGGCTGACTTCCATGATTTATTTATATCCACCTGCATATGTACAGCGTGTCGCTTCATCTTCTTTAAAGCTCCGCTTTTCTCAATGGCTTCAAGAGCCTTAGTATTTGTTCCGTGATACAGGAACTCAGGTGGCTCACAGTAGTTCAGATCTGGCTCAACCCAAGAAACAGAATGTCCTTGACAGCATTTGATCTTCTCATGCTTTTCATCAAATCTGTAACGCCCCTTATTATCTTCAACAACTATCTGCTCCAGAAGTTCGCGATCAAGCTTGTAGTTGCTATGCTTATTAACTCCGTTTATAAGCTGTTCAACTGATACCCAGCCATGCTCGTCCATGTCAAGCTCCGCTTTATCAGGCTGATGTCTAAGGAGCAGACACAGATATTTAGACAATTCGTTCATTTTATCACCACGCTGCTCGTTTTTTCATTTATTATGTACTAAGTATACCACAATATCGCCCTAAAATCAATAGAAATCTCATATTATAAGTCGCTCCCTGTGCTATTCACACAGGGAGTTTCGTCACTTTATATATTTGTTGAAAGCATTCTGGGCTGACTCCATTTCTCTGGACGTAAAGGCGCAAAGTTTCACATCTATCTCATATTCAGGATAGTCGGAAGTGAACTTGTTATACGCTCTGCAGCACTGCTTTGTGGATTCACCTGCAGGATCTGGGAGATTTCCGCCAAAGATACCAGAGCTTATGAGTGGAAATGATATACTGTGTAGTCCATTTCCCTTTAATACGCAGAGAGAGTTATAATACGCATCGAATAACTCCTTAAACGCTGTAGGAGTACATGAGAAATCAGGACCTACAGCGTGTATAATACTCTTAGAGTTTGTCATATTGAAGGCAGGTGTGATAACAGCGTCGCCATCATTTAGAGGAGTCTTGTATACAGAACACGCCATTGTAAGCTCTTTCAATCCTGCTTTCTTGAATATAACGCCGCAGATTCCTCCGCCTGCCCATAATCCGCTATTTGCAGCATTTACTACTGCATCAACTGTCTGATCCGCACATGAAGCATTCAATAGCTCTATTTTACTCATAATGATCCACCTCGTATAATAGATTTTAGGGTGGTTTCAAGAGTACCCCAATGAACCTCTGCCACGCTCAGTTGAGAAGGGCAGCAGTGAAATCGGAATGAGCGTAGCGAATGGAGATTTCACTGCTGCGGCGAAG
>Ga0256404_1007089_pt1 | contig 17978 bp, 26 predicted proteins | sample RumenRJG_01DNA_FD_185990 | JGI IMG/M metagenome (GOLD analysis project Ga0256404, IMG submission 185990) | Bovine rumen microbial communities from Lethbridge, Alberta, Canada - RJG_01 | ecosystem: Host-associated > Mammals > Digestive system > Stomach > Rumen | place: Canada: Alberta | collected...
ACGATGGAACAACACGCTGGAGGCTGACTATCGCGACCATTCCCATTGCAACATGGCTGCGTATTTCCGTACTGATGACAACCGGTTTGTCTACACCCAACGCAATCAGCGGGGCATCAAGATGCTTTACTTTATCGACAACTTCTCCTACACCATCGTTCCCGACCGTCTTGTGGCCAATGTCAACGGTGGCTTCTTCCGCTACTTCAACTTTGGCGACGACTACACCCATCTTCATAACTTCTGGATGGTGGGCGGCAGTCTGGAAGCCTACTTGGGGCATTGGACGCTCACGGCACAAGCCGACAATGGCTATCGCTTTCTCGAAGGCGAGAACCTTGGATGGAACTACGGCATACCGGCCCTGCAATGCAGCTACCAGGCCGGCCCCTGCTCCGTGTCCTTGACGTGGGACCATTGTTTCATGGCCAATCCCAAGGCGATGTCTTCCCACCTGCTCAACCGCTTAATGCACAAGGACTATGAGCTCCGCAGCAAGACCATCGGCAATTTCGTCTCTCTCAACTTCACGTGGAAGCTCAGTCATGGCAGGAGATACAAGGAAGCACAGCGCAAGCTCAACAATAAAGACACGCAGACGGGGATCATCGGCAGAAATTGAGGAATAAGGTAGCTTTACTCTTTTTTACCTTTTTACCGTTCAACGATTTCTGGCCACTGTTGTCAGCAAAGTGTAAATATTTTAAGCATTGCTGACAATGATGGCACGATTTGTCACCATTTGCTTATGGGCACGGATATTGCATAAATGTCAGTGAAGTTCAGAGGTCGGACGAGGGCAACGAAAGGAACCTGAGGACGATGGATGAACCGAGGATAAATTAAGAACGAATTAATTGATAATTAGGAGGTTTTGACCATGTTGTATCCAGTTTTAAGAGACATGAATAATTGGCTTGACAATGATTTCGACGATATGTTGAACACAAGTTGGATGCCGCGCATGAACGTCACAGCACCTGCTATCAATGTCAAGGAAAATGATAAAGAATACGAAGTAGAGCTTGCTGCTCCGGGCACTACGAAGGATGACTTCAAGGTGAACGTAGACAAGGATGGCAATCTGACCATCAAGATGGAGCACAAGGACGAAAAGAAAGACGAGAACAAGAAGGAGCATTATCTGCGCCGCGAGTTCTTATACAGCAATTACGAGCAGGCTCTGACGCTGCCAGAGGATGTGGAGAAGGACAAGATTGAGGCAAAGGTTAATAACGGTGTGCTTCATATCACACTTCCTCGCACTCAGAAGGCTGAGAAAGAGACAAAACGCATTGAGGTCGCATAACCCCGGCGTTACTGCTCAGTGGTATTACAGGGACTGTTCTCTTCAAGAGAGCAGTCCCTTTTTTGTTTCTACAACATAATCTCCTATATGCCGGCCTTTTTCCGGCGGGGCGACTTCTTTTGAATAAGGGAGCCGCCTTTTTTGTGTCTGCTCAACAACACTATAGGCTCACCAGATTACTGCGAATCGATTATCTTCTGATAAGCCAACCGTTCATCACCGTCGAGCAGATGGATGATGCCACAGTAGTGAAATCCTGCCTTTGCCAACGCTCCTTGCATGGGCTTGTTATCCCGGTGGGTGTCAATGCGGATGTTGTTGGTCTTTGTGAAGCAATAATCAAGGATGCTGGTCATGATCCCGTGTTGTCCATGCGCACTTGCCACGCGATGGAGGACATAATACGGTCTGTCGGTGTCAATCCACTGTCCATCGTAAATGACAGCGTAGGTGACATCGGGGCCGGGAATGAAGGCAAAGGTGGCTATGGCACTGCCGTCCTCCATCAGCAAGTAGCTGCAACCATTAGCAATGTCATCCTCTATCTGTTCTACCGTCGGATGACTGTCTCCCCATTGATGCGGATTGCCATTCTCTCGCATGATCCTCCGCCCACTCTCTATGAGGTCGAGGACCGCCGGCAGGTCCTCTGCTGTTGCTTTTCTGACATATCTTTCCATTTACAATGCTATCAAATTTCTTTGCCTATTGGTCAAAGATTTAGAATTTCCCTAATTCTTCTTCCAAGAACTCACATGCATCCGCCACGCACAACGGACAAGGACGGAGCATCACGTGGGTGTCCACACCTTTCAACTGTCTGCACTGGATGGCATGATTACGGTCCTGGAATTTCTGCATGATCGTCCGCATCTGTTTCATCGTCTTTGCCTTGTCCTTGTTGACCAGTCCGAGAACCATGTCTGCACCAATCAGCGCACCGCAGGTACCCTCCGTATTGGTCATTCCGGCAGCAAAGCCGTCGGTCATGCTCATGGCTGTGGCTTCGTCGAGTCCCGTCAGGTCACCGTAAGTCGTCAGCACCGACTGGGTGCAATTGAATTTGAAGCTTGCTTTCTTCTCTGCTGCTATATCTTTTCTTGATTCCATTGTCATTGTTTGATTAATTCGTCTATCGGATCTTCCCTGACGATCTGTGGTTCTGCTTTCCCTTTCAGCACCAGCACTTTCTTGCCATTGCGATAGATATGGAGCTGACGGGATCGGACAACAGCTGTCAATTCCGGATCGTCTTGTATCGTCTGCCAAATCTGATGATAAATGCCGTCTGCATCCATCAGCTTATGCCGCAGGTGCGAGCACATGTTGGTTGTGTCAATATTCTTCACTAACATTGATCAGGCGTTTAATTACATTTACAGGTCGTTTCTTCTCAGCCACTCCATGATGACGCGGGTGATGTAAATCTGTTCCTTTACGGTCAGCGGACGGCCTTTCGGTATGCCATGCCATTTCTCCAGACAGCCGCGGCAACAACAGCCGGTGGCATGCTGGGCGATGAACGGCGGGAAAATGCCGTGGCGCATCGGCGTCTGCTTGCCGTCGTTGGGGATAAATGCCGGAGCCAGTCGCTTGGCAATCGTCTCTCGTGTGCCTTGTTCTATCTTTTCCCAACCCTTCTCCTTGATATACGCCTTGTCCTTGGCGTTCAAATAGAACGAGCTGCGGAACTTCGACTTTGCCAAACGGTCAAAGAGAGGCTGAAGGTTAATCTTGTCAACCTCCTGCCTCTCTTCATTTTCCGTGTCATCGTCGGGAAACAGTGACAGTTCCCTTACATTATTTGAGTTGTGTTCCATCCTTGAAAGCATTGCCCACCCGCTTACCGATCTCGAGATAGCCTAAGTGGACGGGGTCGAATGTCAGCAGGTGCATCTTCTCCAAATCCGGTTTGCCATCCTCGGCAAGATACTCCTCGTTCACTCGGATGTTTACGATCTTTGCCACGATATAGTAGCCAGTCTCCGACTCATCAATCTTCCGTTCTATGCGGCACTCCATGGTCATGGGGAAGTCGGTGAAGACAGGAGCGTTCACATGCTCACTCTTTTCCACTTTCCAGCCCGTCTTAGCCACCTTGTCCTTCACTTTCTTTCCGCTCACCACGCCGACAAAATCAGCAGCGACCATTGTCTCTGTCGTTGCGAAAGCAATGGTGAAGTCGGGATTGGCATTGAGGTTGACGGTTGTCTGATGGTTGCCCATCGAGATCATGATCTTGTCACCGTCCCACTGCCCAGCCCATGCGGCATTCATTGCATTGGCCGTACCATCTGCATCGTAAGTGCCGATAACTATTACTGCTTGTGGCATGAACCATGCCTTTGGATCAAAGTTCTTCATATTCTTCTTATTTTTCTTATTTTTCTTATTCTAAAATTGTTGCTTCAATATGTCAGTTGCCTCCATCGTTGCGGAACTCGCAGAGGTAGATGCCCTGCCAAGTTCCAAGGTTGAGCCGTCCATCAGTGATAGGGATATTGATGCTCACACCGGTAATGATGCACTTGGCATGTGCGGGCATATCGTCACTTCCCTCAAGTGTATGCTGGTAGTAGGGTGCATTCTCTGGAATAAGTCTGTCATAAATGCTTTCCAAATCTTCACGAACTGATGGATCCCAATTCTCGCAAATGCTTAGTGCACAACTCGTGTGCTGCACAAAGAGATTGAGCAGTCCCGCCTTTGGCAACTCCAGCAGGTGCCGGAGCACTTCATCCGTTATCAGATGGAAGCCACGGGACTGAGGCTTCAACTTAAATGCTACTTGTTGTATCATCAGAACTTCATCTTAAATCTTTAGCATAACAAACTGCGTCATCCATGTGCTGATATGGCGGATAGTTCTCAATGCGTTTATATCCCAGACCTTCATACAACTTGATTGCATAGTCCATTCTTTCACGTGTCATAAGCACCGTCCGCTTATACCCGTGTTCACTAGCGAAACTTTCAAGTTCATGTATCATGAATGTCGCAAGGTGATGTCCGCGGAAGGGCGGCTGCACCCACACCCGCTTTATCTCTACATCGCCGTTGCCATGTTCCTTCAAACCGGAGCATGCCACTGGGACATCATCTTTCGAATAGACTATCATCGCATATTTTACGTCCTTCGACTGATTGCCCGGGACAAACGACTGCCTGTTCTGAGGGCCACCGACAAGCTGGTTGTAGAAGTTCTCTGTGATAGCGTGGAACTCCTCAAACTCCCGGTCATTGCCGTCAGTCCATCGTGTTCTATAATTGCTCAATTGCTCCTTATTGATATACGGCATCTGTGCACGTCTATCTGTCATTATTTATTCCTTATGTATCTCTTTAATTCATTCTTGTCTATCACGACATACACCGTATCTATAACGTGGCCACGATCAGCACCTGCAAAACGTTTGGAGACATTGGCAAAGTCTTTATCCAATACAGTTACGCCGTCAACAAAATAGTCCGTCTCGCCACGGTTGTTCAAAACATTTTTGAAGCCCCATACCTCATGGTAGCGTATCTTGATTTTCCAGCCTTCGACCTGTGCCTTCTGCATCAGCTTGATCAAGGAGTCCTGATCATTACGGTCATTGTCAAAGGAAAAGCTGAAAGGCTCGCCGCTTGTGTTCATACCTGTCTGAGTGAGGTTCAGCCGTCCCTCCCAGCTGTCCCAGATAACACCTTTCTTGGTAAACTCAATAAGATTTCCAACCTTCTCGCCGTTGGAATAATTCTCCTTGCAGCCTGACAATGAGGTGATAATGCAAGCTGCGAAAATGAATAGTGTAAGTTTTTTCATGTCATGATAACTTTTAGTTAACAATCTAAATTCTCATCTAATAAAACAATCCTTCGCCATCTCCCGGAGGTGGAAAGGGTAATGTTCGTTTAGAGGAATTGGGGCCTAATAGACTTATCTTACAATCTTCCAAACAATTGTAATAAACTTCATAAGTTGTAGGCCGATTATAGTGATAACACTCACGGACAACTTTCTTAAACCATGAAGTGTATTCGTTATCCTCACCTCTGCCTTTGATAGCTATTTGCGGATATTGCCTCACAAACATAAGAGCATTGTCATAAGGTCCCATTTCCATCATTCCCCATTCGAAATTGCCATTTGAAAGTAACACCTCTCGTTCATTGTAATTATTGGAAAGCATCGCACCACATTGCTTTGATGTATTCTCTCTTGTGGTTATCGTGCAACGCCAAGCTAGTCCAGATGGAGAAGTACATGGACAAATTCGAAACTTTTCATAGCCTATGCGGTGTAGTTCCTCAATAGTCCGGATAAAACGACGATAGGAGTTATAACGATATGCACTATCCATTGCTCTTAGCAAAGAAAGGATCTTCTGGTTATCCCAATGTCTGTCTGTCCAATGTGGCGTTCTGCCCATGAAGGTAGAGAGCACACAGAGACAGTAAAAGTCATTTATTGAAGAAAAATCATCTGCCGAAAAATTGAAGCACGATACCCATTTTAGGTAGTCGCCAATATTGCAAAGAGCCAATAGCTCGTCAATATAACCATTCCACGGTTCATCCAAGAAAGGAGTCTCTGTAGAGTTCTCTAACTCTTTCTCTTTAGAAAATATCGCATTCCAAAATTGTTTGGGTAGCGTATCTATTTTATGTTTGAAAGCTTTTACTGTATCACGCTTGCCAATTAAAGCCAAGGATTCCTCCCAAAAATAGCTCTCTACGATAAATAATTCTTCCTCGTCATTGCAAATAACCACAGTTGGCACGCGCGTACCTTTGCGGAAATCACTAAAGATGGCATGAAGCAATTGCCGTATGCTCCAGTCTTTATCCTCGGCAAACTTATTGATGCGACGAATCTGTTCTGCCTCAAATTCTTCTCCATCCAATATGATGCTGATGTACGGACTACATGTTTTCATACAAAATCACGCATTAAAATGTTTTTAAAGTTGCCATGGTACAAAGGTAACAATAATTTCCCAAAAACATAGGTAAGATGACGTAAAAACTAAGAGGATATCCCTACGTGTGGTTGACAAGTAGTTCTTCTATGGATAGCGATACTGGTCTAAGGATGCCATTTATAAATATAAGGTCAATCATGGCATAAATGTGAATGATGTAGACGACGAACAAAGTCAAAAGAGAAGATGGAGAAGATAAAAATAGAGTTCTTCTTTCTTATTCGCGAATGGGATACTTTTTATATTTCAAAATATCTCATATGAAGTTAAAAAATATAGAGACGCTTAAAGCAAATATGGACCTTGTTGTGTTTCAGCCATACGATTATTCTTGAAGTATTTTCAAGCATTTGACAAAGTATCGAAAAAAAATGAAAGAAAAAAATAGGAGAGTCTCAACTAAAATTATTATTTTTGCACCATAAATTATAGCACTTATGGGGAATTGTGATTTAAATAGACTTAAAGTCGTGTTAGCTGACAAGAAGCGCACAAATAGATGGCTTGCTGAACAACTTGGGAAGGATGAGACTACCATTTCCAAGTGGTGTACAAATTCTAGTCAGCCAGACTTAGGTAGTTTAATGAGGACAGCTCAATTGTTGGATGTTGAGATTTCTGAGTTAGTTAGATTTGAAGAATTCAAGAAAAGTATAATATAATAATTGTAATTTTTTAAGTTTAAATTTGAATTACACAGCATCGTATTCCCAAATAAGGACCGATCATTCGTTTATGCGGCAAATAAAAATATTATCCTGTTATTGTCGAAATTAACAATATGAATGAGTTAGCTGAAATGTATAAAAAATAATAAAAATGCAATATACGTTTATAGACTTATTTTCAGGTTGCGGCGGAATGTCTCTTGGATTTGAAATGTCTGGATTCAAAGGGCTTTTGGCTATAGATAACTGGAAAGATGCTCTTAAAACATATTCCTATAACCGCAAAGGTGCTCAAACACTTTGTGCGGATTTATCAACTCTTGACCCTCATAAAATAAAAGAAGATTACCATATTAATAATGTTGACGTGATTATTGGTGGTCCTCCGTGCCAGGGTTTTTCCGTAGCTGGAAAGAGAATCATTGAAGACAAGCGTAATGAACTTTACAAATCTTTCGTTGGCTTTGTAGAATGCTTCCATCCTAAAGCTTTCGTTATGGAAAATGTTCCCAACATATTGAGCATTGGTGGTGGTATGGTCAAAGATTCTATCATCAAAGACTTCGAAGAAATAGGTTACAGGGTCAGTGTCAAGGTTTTAACTGCATCAGACTATGGCGTGCCACAAAATCGTCGTCGTGCGATATTCGTAGGTTTTGCCAATGGATTTGATTTTGAGTTTCCACAACCATTTAAAACCGAAAAGGTGACTTCTTCGGAAGCTTTGTGTGACTTATCGGAGGGATCCATCCCCGATGGTGGTGCATATCCTAATAAAGCCACAAGCGATTATCAGCGTTATGCTCGAACTGGAAGTAAAGGAGTGTTCAATCATCAAATTACTATCCATAATGAGAAGACCAAAAAGATTATTGCGATGGTTCCAGATGGAGGTAACTACAAAGATCTTCCTTTTGAGCTGCAGCAGACCCGTAAAGTGCATATAGCATGGACACGTTTATGCAGCACCAAGCCGAGTTTTACAATTGATTGCGGTCATAGACATCATTTCCACTACAAGTGGAATAGAATACCAACTGTACGCGAAAGTGCTCGCATACAATCTTTTCCAGATACATTTGTGTTCACATGTAGCAAGACAAGTCAATATAAACAAGTGGGTAATGCAGTTCCACCTTTGTTGGCAAAAGCAATTGCAAAACAATTAAGTCGATTTCTATGAAAAAGAAAGTAAAATATTACAATATCCCAAATGAATATTGGCATCGAATTCATTTCGTTCGTCCAAGATTCAAGAGCAATATTGAGAACGTTTTGCTTTATATGGCAAATGAATGCTGCCGTATTCCAAAATGTTCTTGTGAGGAGTATCGTGCTCGTTACTTTAATGCCATCAAAATGTTTCCTGGGAATATCGACATGACTGATAAGACGTTAAATAATTGGCGAACGGAGATACCAGCTTTGTTTGGTTTCTATGTAGAAGACAAAGAAGCAGATGTTACAGAAACTTCTAAGATGGCAAAGTTTCTCCATGAGAATCAAGATCTGACGCAATTCTTGAGATTGTTTTTACTTTCTTTCCAGTTCCCTGGAGGCCACATGAAACCACAGGACTTGAAGGATATTATATATCATGGCATTAAATACAAGCCTGCTAAAATGATTATACAAGTCCTAATGGCTGGCAATGAAATTCTCAGTGAACAAAATGAAATTAGAAACATGAGTATATCAGCAGAAGAAGCAACTTATTGCATCTTCAATGATATTCGTGTGACTAGTGGGCATGTTTCTCCTAGGGCTATTGCCAAATCAATTTTGGATAATAGAAAGGCAAATATAAAATATTATAACCCTAAGGATATTAAGGTGCAATCATTAACAGGAAAAGCCAGGAGTAAGGGTGACATTACTAGATATGCAGGTGACATTCTTGATTATATGGAGATTGCCAACCTTTTAGAAAAGCTACATGGATATTATTCATTGAAAGGGAACGAATTCTCAGCATTAAAGATTTTTAAGGAAGACAAGACTTGGTTTGATGGTTACGATACCTTCTACAATAAGAAGGTCATCGAAACGGCTGATTTGGCAAAAATTGAGCCTTATTGGTTTGAGTATGTAAACGACTCATTGAAACCGAATTTGTTCAAGACTGATATTCGTTCTATAATTGGAGATAACGAAGATATTGATGTAGTATTTGGAGATAGAATTAAGGACATAGTATCTTCAGATGACACGACTACTAAGGATATCGGAAATTTGGGCGAAGCCATTATTTGTGGTCATGAGAAAATGCGACTCAAGATCAACGGCTATAAGGAGTTCGTAAGACTCGTTCAAATCGTTGATAGTCCATCTTACCATCCTGGTTTCGATATTGATAGTTACGAAGGGGACGGTACGGAGAATCACCGATATATTGAGGTTAAAACTACTATTAGTAAGCAACGAATTCTCATGTATGGTTTTCATATGTCACCCAATGAGTGGCGAGTGGCTTCCACGATAAAAGAGCATTATTGTGTTTATCGTTTAATGATCAGTGAGAATAACAAAGCTTTAATAGTCCTTCGCAATCCTGTGGCCCTGTATAAGACTGACAAAATAGAAGCCGAGCCTCGCGATGGTATGGAGATTACTTTCCCTGTTGATGCATTTGATTTGACTGAAATTCTAGCATGGAAAAAATAAAAGTTGCTTCACTGTTCTGCGGTTGTGGTGGAATGGACTTAGGTGTTCTTGGCGGTTTCTCCTATCTTGGAAAAGAATACAAGGAAAATCCGTTTGAAATCGTCTATGCTGTCGACAATGATCCATTTTGCACGAAAATCTACAATGATAACTTTGCACACAAATGCGAAGTAAAGGATGTTCGTGAAATTAAAATAGAAGATATGCCGGAATTTGACATGCTCATTGGAGGTTTTCCTTGCCAATCATTCTCAATTTCCGCTCAAAATCCACCTCGGCTTGGTTACAAGGATGAGAGAGGTATGCTATTCTTTGAAATGGTGAAGATTCTCAAAGAGAGACATCCGCGATTTTTCATAGCAGAAAATGTAAAAGGCTTGCTTTCTGCCAATAAAGGGAAAGCATTCCCGATGATAATGGGCGAATTCCGTGCCGCAGGATATACCGTTGTTCACCAACTACTTAACGCTTCAGAATATGGCGTTCCCCAGAAACGTGAACGCGTCATCATTGTTGGTTTCAAAAACAAAGAAGACTATCTTAGGTTTCGGTATCCTGCAAAGGTACGAGTATCAGAGAGAAAAGTGCTGAGGGACGTAATTTCTGATGAAGCCAACAGAGATGAATCGCTTTTCTTTAGCGACAAAGCTGTAGCTGGGATGATGGCTGTCAGGGAGAAGATGAACAAAGGGCGAGCTATGTCCTTAGACGAGCCTTGCAATACAATTAGCGCCCATTTAGCAAAAGTCAGTCTGAACAGTACAGACCCAGTTTTCATGGTTGGTGACAGGTACAGACGTTTTTCAACACGTGAAGCGGCGCGTATACAGTCGTTCCCTGACACTTTTAAGCTTGATTCTGTTTCACAAATCAGGCAATATAAGGCAATAGGCAATGCTGTTCCCCCTGTGCTGATGTGGCATGTCATCAATTCTTTACGAAAAGTTTTGGTAGTACATCAAGTTGACTTTGAGCAGGTAAAAATGCAATTTCCTGTAAACATTGTTGAAAACACTTTAAACTTTGCAAACTCAATAGTGAATGATTTACCAGTCAAAAAGGATAAAAATGTTCTTATCAGCCTTGTTAAGACTGATAACATTGACCAATACCTTGACCGTTCAGCAAAGGTTTATTATACAGGCAAACGATTTCCTTCAACTGTGGCATTGAACAAGTTATACTACTTTATGCCATATATGAAGAGAATGGGTATCCGGGATTTGTATTTCATCAAGATAGCACGCGTCGGAACAAAGCAAGAAGTTCATCCAGAATGTGATGATAATGATTTTCGCTTAGTGTTTGAGATTGAGTATGTCGGTCAATTGTTTGAAGAATATAAGCTAATTCATCTTGATATTTGGCGAACATTCACAGATACAACTATGGACAAGCTATTAGCATGTCAGTAAGTCAGATAATATCATAACACGTATGGATATGAATGCATACGAGCAATTTTGCTACTGCACAACAAGAATTGAATCCGTTAATACCAATGCTTCAACGATAAGCGTTGGTACTGGATTTTTCTTTACATTCACTACAAAGAATGGAAATCATAAAGTCTTATTGATCACCAACAAACATGTGATCGAAGGAAGTAATAAATTAACAATTCACTTCTCAGCAGCTAAAGAAGATGGTTTTCCCAATATTAACTCCCACATCAATTTAGTATTAAGTAGAGAATTCGATCAGATTATATATAAGCATCCTGATTTAGAAATAGACCTTTGCGCATTAGATATAACAAATTATATCCTTAATATGATTAATAATGGTCAAAGAATTTTCTTCCGTTCTTTTGAATTAAAGGACATACCTACAAAAGAGCAAATTCTTGATATAGATCCTATTGTTGAGGTTGAAATGGTTGGTTACCCGTCATCATTATGGGATGAATCTCATAATATGCCTTTATTTAGACGATGCCTCACTGCTTCTAGAATTGATATTGATTGGCAGAATAAAAAAATTTTTCTACTTGACGGTGCATGTGTCGAAGGATCGAGTGGCTCTCCTATCATACTATATGTATCTCATTATTATAGCCGTATTAATAACACGACAAATCTTGGACAACCAAGAATGTTTCTGTTAGGAATACAATTTGCCCGTCATAACAGAAGTGTAGAGGGTGTATTAAAAATGGGAAATGGACTGGTTGTCTCTAATCTCAAACCTATTGTGGATATACCTAACAACATCGGTTATGCAATAAAGTCTGATTGTATAAAAGATGTTATCTGCCTGGTAGAGAAGAACGAACTGGAAAAAGGAACTTTTGTTTCAAATATCAAATAAACATTTCGTATTAACTGCAATATAATGTAATTCAGCTCCGTCATCTTTTTAACATTCATATCCAATGGCATTAATACCCTCCACATAATCGATATATTTGCAAATCTACTATGTGAAAATGGATGTCTTAACAACACAGCAGCGTCACAAGAACATGGCTTCTATTCGCTCGACGAACACGAAGCCAGAGCTTCTTGTGCGCAAATATCTGTGGGCGCAAGGCTTCCGATACCGGCTGAACAATCCACGGTTGCCGGGCCATCCTGATATTGTGTTGCGCAAGTACCGAACGTGCGTGTTTGTCAACGGCTGCTTTTGGCATGGGCATGATGGCTGCAAATACTTCCGGATGCCCAAGACGAATACTGATTTTTGGGAGAAGAAAATCAAGCGGAACAAAGAACGGGACAAGGAAGAGCAACGGCAACTGGCAAAGATGGGATGGCACTGCATCACGGTGTGGGAGTGTGAGTTGAAGCCCAAGGTGAGAAATCAGACGCTGAAGGCTCTTGCTTTCACCATAAATCACATCTACTTGCAAGACCTTTCAGTAAGCTATCCACGCATGGAAGAAGAAAACGAGTTTGAGGCAGCGGCGGAACCAACACCAGAACATAAATAGCGAGCATATATGATGGAGTATAAATACAAGATAGATGTTGCAAGCATCGAAGACACAGAGACATTAGTGAAGTTCCAGCTGGCTATGGCAAAGGAGTCAGAAGGAACAGAACTTGATTATGAAACCGTGCGCGAGGGAGTTAAGGCATGCATCGCTGATGACAGCAAGGCTACTTATCTTGTGGCAAGAAATGACGACAATGAGGTTCTTGGCTCATTGATGCTTACAACGGAATGGAGTGATTGGAACAACTGTAACTATTACTGGATCCAAAGCGTGTATGTGGGTCCGGAAAACCGTCATCAAGGAGTCTTCAAGGAGTTGTTCGACTTTGCAAAGGCCATAGCACAATCAGAAGGTGCCGGTGCATTGCGCCTTTATGTTGATTGCAACAACTTTAACGCTCAAAAGGTTTACCAGTCACTTGGTATGCATGAAAGCCATTATCTGATGTATAAACTGTAATAACGAGATGATTGAAATCTATACACGCGACATGGTCAGTGTCTATATCGATGGCGAGAAGGTTGCAGTACACTGCCGCTACCGTCGTCCCGGAGGGTATACAACTGACAAGAAGCACATGCCGTCTTACTATGACGATTATGTAATGGCTTCGTCCAAACGCTATAAAGAGCGCGGCTATAAGGCCTCTTCGCTTCTCGGCACGATCATAGAGCATATCTTTGACGCACACAAAAACATAGTGCCAGAGCTGTACTACAAGGGCTGTGACGGGGAGTTGGCAAGAGCTATCTCGCCACTGCGCTCGGACGGCAGGCTTGCATGTGCGGCAACAAGGTCAACTACTACAATATGCAGAAGCTGAGTGAGGCCATAAACATAGCAAGGATAGAGTCGAGCATATCCAAGTTCTTCGACAAGCTGTCCGGCATCGATCTGCTTATCGTGGATGACTTCGGACTTGTCAAGCTCAGCGGGCAGCAACTCAAAGACTTTATAAAGATCATTGAGTACCAGCATGAAAGGACGTCAACCATCATCGCAAGCCAGTTACCGATATCAGACTGGTATGATGTCCTTGCGAAAAACAAGACCATAGCAGACTCGATCATCGACCGAATAGTTAAAACTTCATGTCGTTTTGAGTTAAAAGGAGACAGTTTAAGAAAATAGTTATTAATTTTGCCGCACCATCTGTATCGCCATGTTCAAAGTGGGGGAATATGACCGAGACAGGTAGGGGGCTTGTGCCGAAATAAGCAGTGAACGGACGACCGCCGTCAATTCAGAATCATCTTGTATCGTCTGCCAAATCTGATGATAAATGCCGTCTGAATCCATCAGCTTGTGCCGTAGGTGCGAGCACATGTTGGTTGTGTCAATATTCTCCACTAACATTGATCAGGCGTTTAATTACATTTACAGGTCGTTTCTTCTCAGCCACTCCATGATGACGCGGGTGGTGTAAATCTGTTCCTTCACGGTCAACGGACGACCTTTCGGTATGCCATGCCATTTCTCCAGACAGCCGCGGCAACAGCAGCCGGTGGCATGCTGGGCGATGAACGGCGGGAAAATGCCGTGGCGCATCGGTGTCTGCTTGCCGTCGTTGGGGATAAATGCCGGAGCCAGTCGCTTGGCAATCGTCTCCCTTGTGCCTTGTTCTATCTTGTCCCAACCCTTCTCCTTGATATACGCCTTGTCCTTGGCGTTCAGATAGAAAGAGCTGCGGAACTTCGACTTGGCCAAACGGTAAAAGAGAGGCTGGAGGTCAATCTTGTCAACCTCCTGCCTCTCTTCACTTTCCGTGTCATCCTCGGGAAACAATGACAGTTCCCTTACATTATTTGAGTTGCGTTCCATCCTTGAAAGCATTGCCTACTCGCTTGCCAATAATGATTACTGCTTGTGGCACGAACCATGCCTTTGGATCAAAGTTGTTCATATCCTTCTTATTCTAAGCTACATAATTATTTACTTTTCGGATAACCAATCTGACTGTTGAGTACGAGGTCGTAGTTGTCGTCAAGTCCAAGCTCTTTCTTCAGTGCCTCCGTGTCCATTGTCATACGGGGTACGGTGTTCAACCCAAGCGCACTGCAAGCGAGGCAGATGTTTTCCGACACATAGCCCGCATCGACAACGCCCATGCGAACCTTTGCCTCATTGGAACTCTGCTGCGGGAATTTATTGTGATTGCTGACCAGCAACAGTGAGACCGGTGCGTCAGCGGCAAAACTCTGACGGCCTGCAACGGCGGTGCGCAAGTCCTTGCTGCTGACCTTTTGCAGACTGTTGTCCTTCGGCTGATAGAGATAAGTACCGTTCTGACGAACAACGTATACCAGTATGTCCTGCGCATTGATGGCCGACGGAGCGGTAATCTTTCCCTCTCCGGGACGGTTGATGCCGCAAGCTGCCCAAAGTACGGTTGACAGTACATCATTGGGAATCTCCTTGTCTGCGTATTCACGTGTCGAGTGTCGGTTCTGCAAAGCCTGCATCAGCGTCACCTGATTGTCCATGAGTGGTTTCGGCAGCTGGACATTGTCCTGCGCCTTGCATGATGTTGCTGCCATAAAAAAAGCCGCACATGCGATTGTTAGAATGTTCTTCATCCTTATACCTCCTCAAATATTTCGTTCATTTCCTTCCGCTTCTTTTCTGCATGTGGGCAGTCTTTGGCGATATGTCCGATGGGGACGATGGCCACAGCCTCGTAACCCTCTACGGGGAACAGACGCTTCACGGCTTCGACATCATAATTACATACCCAGCAGGAGCCGAGTCCACGGTCAGCGGCAGCGAGACAAAGATGCTCCACGGCAATACCGAGGTCGATGTCACCATGCGACTTGCCGTCTTCGGGGCGCACCCAGCAACCGCTCACATCCTTGAAACACAGCACATACACTGGTGCCGACTTGAACCAGTCGCGGTTGTAGCACTGCCGAATCTTCTCTTTCGCATCGTCAGAGGTGAGGAGAAGAAACTTCCATGGCTGTCGGTTGCAGGCCGACGGAGCCAACCGCACGCAATCCATGATATACTCAATATCCTCCTTGCTGACCGGCTCGTCCGTGTACTTTCGCACGGAGAAGCGCCTTGTTGCTAATTCCTTGAATGTCATAAGCTGATGAATTATTTATTTCAGCCTCAAAGGTACAACTTTATATCGACAAGTACGAGCGTTTGGCAGAGAATAATTGTCATTGAAGAAGATTTAAAGGCTTTCTCAGCTACGAAAAGATCGTTCCTCATACGTGGCACGATTGAGATACATACGTGGCACGATTGTGACACGGACGAGGCACGATCAATGTACATCCATTGTCACTGTGCTTGCCAGTTTGCTTAGCGATAACTGCTCAGCTCAACAAGATTGCCGTCGGGTCTCTGACATAGATGCTGCACATGGCACCGTGTGCGCGTGACGCTCGGCACCCGGTAGCAGAAGAATTCGAACTTTTGTCGTTCAGCTTCGACGGAAGGGAATCAGAATGTCATGGCAGGAAGTAATGAGAATAGCCGGTACACAGATAGTCGTAAGTACTATCGCAAAGCGGGTCGACGGTAACCAAGTTGAGGTACGGCAGTGCACAGAGCCCGAGAAACAGCCTTCGTTCCTCAGGCTTGTATCACAGCAAGAAAAACTTGAAAACCTGCTGGTGCGATAGGAGTTAATAGTTAGGGAAACTATTGTGCCTTTTCGTCTCCAAAGGAATTGTGGAACTATAAAAATAGTGCTTTTAAAATTTGGATTATCGAAAAACAACAGCCATATTTGCAGAAAAATTACAAATATAGGCTTTAAGTTATGATAATTCAATTTTCTATCGCAAACTATCTCTCGTTCAAAGAACCGGCAACATTATCCCTTGCCGCTACATCTTTAAGGGAACCCGAGGCAGAAGCCTGCGGAGCTTCCTTTGAACTGGATGGTGTCGAGCAGCATTAATCATCGAATAGACAGAGGCTATGGGCGCAGAAGTGGACTGCGCCCCATTAAGCAGTCGTTCCTCATCATCACGGAAGGTGTGAATACAGATCCTGACTATTTCACATCATTTCGACTGACATCAGCCAGTATGCAGGTAATTGGAGAGGGCATGAGCTGCCTGTCTGTATGTTCATTGATACTGTTGACGAGACCAACCCGCAGTTCTTTGCGCAGGATTTTGAACAGTATATCAAGGATCCGGACAATCCCTATTACGATGCAAAGAAAGCAAAGGAAAACGCTGTCAACATTCTTTGGAATGCCGACAGTGCCACGTCAGATATGGTCAACTATCTCATCGACCATGAGATGCTTCCCGATGCTGAGCAGCACTATGCGTTCAGTCAGCAAAGCACTCATCAGCAGCGGCTTGCCGACATGAATTTCTATATGCGCTACTATCGCAGAAGCCGGTACTAAATTTCCGGTGTGTCTTCCGCCATTAGGTCATTGATTTGGTCAACGACCTGCTGGCGTGTCTTCTGTTGCTTGTGATAGAGCTGGATGGCGAAGATCATACCGCATACCAATCCTATGCAACCGCCAGTCAGTCCTCCCCATGCGGCGGAAGTGAGATCCTCGCTGTCATAGTTGATGCTTAGGAAGAAGTCGATAATAAACCAGACAAACCAGAGAAGAATAAGCGGCAAACTGACTAACATCTGTAGGGCACTCAGCCGTTTGGCGCGTTGCAGTCGCAGGGCGGTGGGGATAAGATCGTCGGTCATAAAGGCTTCGTCCTTGATGTGGCTAACCTTATAGTCGAAGATCACGCCGGCAAGACAGAGAAGGATGATGGCAATGACCGGTCCCCATGAGAGATGGAAGACAAGTGCTATGAAGGGGAAGGCAAAGACGATGATAGGCATGAAAATAGCAGACTCCAGGACGAGGTAGCGGTTGATACTGGCATAGTTGTGCTTCATCGACTCGCGCAGCAGGCGGTCGTTGACGATGGTCTCGTTGTGGAGTTTCTTTTGCAGGATGGCCATTTGACGGCGCATCTCTTCGAGGGTATTGCTTGCTTGTTGATTCATGATTCTGTAGTTTTTGATGCTTGATACTTTATTTTATATATAGGCCTTATATATACGACGTTTTACACGGGTTATTCTTCACTCATGGTTTTGAGCTGTTCCTTTATACGGAAGAGTCTGACGGAGACGTTTTTGGTGGAGATGCCCACCACCTGTCCTATTTCCTCATAACTCATATTCTCAAGCCAGAGCAACACGATGGCACGGTCGAAAGGCCCCAGGCGGGCGATACGGTTGCGGAGCATCTGCACCTGCCGTGAGTCGGCATCGTTGTCCTCAAAGAGGTTGATGTCCATTGTCAGCGGAATGGTCTTCCGACGTTTCTTCTTCTTCCGGTCTGCCGAGATGCATGTGTTCAGACTCACGCGGTAGACCCACGTGCGTGGATTGCTGCGTCCTTGAAACGCTTGAAAACCTTTCCAAAGGTTGACGAGCACCTC
>Ga0256404_1007091_pt1 | contig 17972 bp, 15 predicted proteins | sample RumenRJG_01DNA_FD_185990 | JGI IMG/M metagenome (GOLD analysis project Ga0256404, IMG submission 185990) | Bovine rumen microbial communities from Lethbridge, Alberta, Canada - RJG_01 | ecosystem: Host-associated > Mammals > Digestive system > Stomach > Rumen | place: Canada: Alberta | collected...
ACTTGGGCTAATATCAGCGGTGTTATTGCTGGTACTAAAGTCAATAATGCTTCTGAGGCTGATCATGCTAGTAGAGCAGATAATGCTGCTACTGCTACTGCAGATTCTGCTGGACAGATCATTAATACTACTTATGTAAAGGGTGTTACTGGTTCTAATGCAACGGTTACTGTTACCAAGGGTAATGGTGATACTGCAGCATTTACTGTTAATAACGTTGCTAATGCTGGTAAGGCTACGAATGATTCTGCTGGTCAGAATATTAATACTACTTATATTAAGTCGATTACTTACAGCGGACATACTGTAACGGTTACTAAAGGTAATGGTGCTACTTCTACTTTTAATACTGCTGATAATAATACGACTTATGTTACTGGTACAGAGACAACTTCTGGTCTGACGAAGTTATATGCTTCTTCTGGTACTTCTACAGATGGTACTATGACTAGAGCAGCAATTACAAATCTTGTTGCTCAGACTAAGTCAACTCTCGAAACTGCTATTGGTAAGATTAATAGTTTTGAGATTGTTGTTATTGATCAGGGTGGTTCTCTTCCTACTACCGGTGCAGATCATACTGTATATTTCCTTCCTTATGCTAGCGGAGATTCTGATACTAAGTATGAGGAATATATTTGGCTTACCGATTACTACGAAAAAATCGGTATGACTACGGCAGATCTTGGTAATTATTATACCAAGGCTGAAACGAATACGCAGATTACCAATGCTACCAATAGTTTGGTTTCTTCTGTTACTTATAGCGGGCATACTGTTACTATCACTAAGAAAGATGGTTCTACTAGCTCGTTTGCAACAGCAGATAACAATACGACATATAATGCTGGTACTGGTTTAAGTTTAAGTGGTACTACATTTAGTATTAATGCTGGTGCTTCTACGGTTGCTCATGCATCTAGTGCTGATAGCTCTACTAATGATAGTGCTGGTAATAATATTAATAGTACTTATGTAAAGGGTGTTACTTATAGCGGACATACTGTTACGATTACTAAAGGTAATGGATCTACTACAAGTTTCAATACTGCTGATAATAATACTACTTATGCTAATTTCAAAGGTGCTACTAGTTCTGCAAATGGTGGTAATGGTCTTGTACCCGCTCCTACAACGGCACAAACTGGTATGTATCTGAAGGGTGATGGTACTTGGGCTAATATCAGTGGCGTCATTACTGGTACTAAAGTCAATAATGCTTCTACTGCAGATTATGCTTCTAGTGCTTCTAACTCTACTAAAGCTACCAATGATTCTGCTGGTCAGAATATTAATACGACTTATATCAAATCTCTTAGTGTATCTGGTAGAACAATTACCTTTACTAAAGGTAATGGTGCTACTGCAGCTATTACGACACAAGATACCAATACTACATATGATGCATTTAAAGGTGCTACTAGTTCTGCAAATGGTGGACCTGGTCTTGTACCTGGACCTACTTCTGCTCAAGTTGGTATGTATCTTCGTGGAGATGGTACTTGGCATTCTCCGAATGATGTAAAGGTTAATAATGCTAGCCATGCAGATTCTGCTGACAATGCATCGAATGCAACCAATGCGTCCACTGCGGCTTATGCAAAGACAGCTAGTAATGCAGATAATGCTACAAATGCTGCTACTGCAACTTATGCGAAAACTGCTGGTAGTGCTAACGCTGTTGCTTGGGGTAATGTATCTGGTAAGCCTAGTACATATACTCCTAGCGCTCATACACATACCAGTATTGAATCTGTTCAGTTAACCAATCAAGATCTGAATGATTACAAGAGTAATAGCGTTCAGTTCTTATATGGTGGTGGAGGCAATACTGTAGCAAATAAACCTTCTGGTGTTGATGCTTTTGGTGTATATACTTATCGTTCGGCTCAAGGATTCTATACTCAAGAACTGGTTGATACCAATGGTACTAAATATCTTAGATTCTGTAATTCTACTTCTTGGACTGCATGGAAGACTATTGTTGATAGCTCTAATGTAGCAGGATATAAAGTTAATAATGCTGGTTACGCAGATTCTGCTGGTAAAGCTACAAACGATTCTGCTGGTCAGAATATTAATACTACTTATATTAAGAACTTAGCAGTATCTGGTAAAACAATTACCTATACTAAGGGTAATGGTGCTACTGGTACAATAACTACACAAGATACCAATACGACATATAATGCTGGTACTGGTTTAAGTTTAAGTGGTACTACATTTAGTATTAATGCTGGTGCTTCTACAGTTGCTCATGCATCTAGTGCTGATAGCTCTACTAATGATAGTGCTGGTAATAATATTAATAATACTTATATCAAAAATCTTTCTGTAAATGGTAGAACAATTACCTTTACCAAAGGAAATGGATCTACTACAGCGATCACCACACAAGATACCAATACTACATATGATGTGTTTAAAGGTGCTACTAGTTCTGCAAATGGTGGTAATGGTCTTGTACCGGCTCCTACTACAGCTCAAAAAGATATGTATCTGAAGGGCGATGGCACTTGGGCTAATATTAGTGGTGTTATTGTTGGTACAAAGGTTACAAGTGCAGCGAATGCAGATTCTGCTGATAAAGCTACCAATGATTCTGCTGGTCAGAATATTAATACGACTTATATCAAATCTCTTAGTGTATCTGGTAGAACAATTACTTATACCAAGGGTAACGGTGCTACTGGATCTTTCCAGACTCAGGATACTGATACAAACACCACATATAGTGCTGGTACTGGATTGGCTCTTTCTGGAACTACGTTTAGTATCAATGCTGGTGCTTCTACTGTTGCTTATGCAACGAATGCTGGGAATGGTATTAGCAATATTACCAGAAGTGGGACTACGTTTACTGTTACTCGGCAGAACGGAAGTACGTTTAGTTTCAACCAGCAAGATAGTAATACTACTTATAATAACTTTGCTGGTGCTACTAGTACAGCTGCTGGTGGATCTGGATTGGTTCCTGCTCCTGCTAAAGCACAAGATGGACTTTATCTTAGAGGTGATGGTACTTGGCATTCTCCGAGCGATGTAAAAGCTAATAATGCTGGGTATGCTGATTCTGCAGGAAAAACAACAAACGATTCTGCTGGTCAGAATATCAATACCACTTATATCAAATCTCTTAGTGTATCTGGTAGAACAATTACTTATACTAAGGGTAATGGTGCTACTGGTACAATAACTACACAAGATACCAATACAACATATAATGCTGGTACTGGATTAAGTTTAAATGGTACTACATTTAGTATTAATGCTGGTGCTTCTACCGTTGCTTATGCAACCAACGCAGGTAATGGTATTAGTAATATTACTAGAAGCGGGACTACGTTTACTGTTACACGACAGAATGGTTCAACATTTAGTTTTAATCAGCAAGATAGCAATACTACTTATAATAATTTCAAAGGTGCTACTACTGCAACTGCTGGTGGTAATGGATTGGTTCCTGCTCCTACTACAGCACAAGTTGGATTTTATCTTAGAGGCGATGGTACTTGGCATTCTCCGAGTGACGTAAAAGCTAATAATGCTGGATATTCTGATTCTGCAGGTAAAGCTACCAATGATTCTGCTGGTAATAATATCAATACTACTTATATTAAATCTCTTAGTGTAAATGGAAGAGTTATCACTTATACCAAGGGTAACGGTACTACTGGTTCAATTACCACACAAGATACTGATACTAATACTACTTATAGTGCTGGTACTGGATTAACTCTTTCTGGTACTACATTTAGTATTAATGCAGGTGCCTCTACTGTTGCTTATGCAACAAACGCTGGTAATTCTGGTAAAGCTACCAATGATAGTGCTGGTAATAATATTAATAGTACTTATGTCAAATCTGTTACTTATAGTGGACATACTGTTACTATCACTAAAGGTAATGGTTCTACTACAAGTTTTAATACTGCGGATAATAATACTACCTATTCTGCACTTAAGAACCCGAATGCAATTACCATTAGTTTGAATGGTGCCAGCCAAGGTGCTTATGATGGTTCCGCAGCAAAATCTATCAATATCACTGCTGCATCGGTTGGTGCTGCTGCATCTAGCCATTCTCATAGTGAATATATCAAGAGAAGTGGTGATACGATGAGCGGAGCACTGAACTTTGCAAACAATATTGCTAATGCTGTTGGCGACGATGTTTATATTGGTGACTTTAATAAAGGTGGACATCTTGGTATTCTTGGTAAGAGCAATAATACTGGTATTACTCTTATTAAAGCTGCTGGATCTTGGAGTACTGCTACTTCTAGTGCTTCCATTGATTATGATGCTACAAATGGATGCATTTCATTTGTATTTGCTTAATATTGAATAATAGAATTTGAAAATATAAGATTCCCACTCTATAATAATAGAGTGGGAATTTTTGTTTATGAGTTTTAATAGGAGGTTATCCTTATGAGTATTAATTTCCAAAAGACTGGAAATATTATCAATGCATCATTTGATGATCCAGATGCACATAATTTATTGTATGATAGTTTAAAACAGTATACGCAATCAAATCCATATGTACTTACTGGTACTAGTACTGATGTTATACAAGTGATTACTAATAAAATTACTTTGCCGACAAATCTTGGAAACACATTTTATTTAATGGCTAAAGTAAGTCCCGCTTGGTCTCCTTCACATGGACATTCAACAACAAATGACGGAAAGGCTACTATTTGGTATTATCTATCTAAAACAACTGGAACTAGTGCAAGTTCTTTTGATTCAGCCGTTTGTTATCATTCCAATAACTGGATTGCCCCTGGTGTTTGGAAGACAACGATTGATGTGTCCACATATAAGGAATTTTCTATTAGAATCAATACCTATTCTGATGGAACAAAATCTGTAACCTGTAAGTTTTGGGATTTTAAAATGATACCAGCGCCTTACTTTGCAAAAGGATTCATTTCAAATCAGTCTGCAATTAATATAAAGCCTTCAAGTATTGTATCGCCTTCTATAAATGAATATTAAATATAATACCTGTACTCACAGGAGTACAGGTATATTTTTAGTTTTCTGTGTTATTCGTAGTCTCAGGTTCATCAGAATCCGTATCTTCAGAATCATTATATTGACAATCTGGGTAATAACCAGTCTTTGCAGATATGCAATTTGAAATTCCAGTAAAGATTGCTTTAATTAAATCAATCACTGCCGACGTAAGTATAACTAAGATAAGAAAAAATCCAACCCATCTCCAAAAATTACTAAAGATAAACTTAATGATTTCTAATAGCATTAATCGTCATCCTCCAGATTATTTTTATTTGTCTGATTTGTATATAATACATGTTCTGTAGGATATGGTTCTCCATCTTTATGTAAGATTTCAAGCCATTCCATAAATGTAAAATACGGAATATAAGGTCCAACACCGATATGTGCTGTATGCTCTATCTGCATATATCGTTGTGCTCCTTTTTCAGCCATTACATTCCAGATATCTACATTAGTAATTCCATATAATTGTTTGACCCGTATTAATTGTCCTCTACACCAATCAAAATTCACTCGTAAGAAATTATTCGGATCATTAAAAATGAATCCCTGCATATAGAAATAGCAATATCCTAAAATCTCTGATGCTGTTTCAATTGCATACTGTTTTGTAATTCTACCAGCTTCGTATTCTCCAATATAAACATCCCCAGTAGAACGAATATAATCTGGTAAATATCTCTCTAGAAATACATAAGTTTTTTTATCTTTCATATATTTCCGATGGGATAAAGATTCTGGTCTTGTATACCAGATATAGGTATATTCATCTACATATAATGGTTCTCTATGGTTCATTGCCATAATACAATTCATGCGAGAACTAATATAGACATCTTCATGAGATACAAGATCTTTCTTAAAGTGTACATCATATTTCTTCCAGCAATGATCTAGATTATAAAACTTTGCATGATTCCATCCTAACGGGTGATAATAAGCATTAATAACTTCTTCCGTTTTTGGGTCTACCTGTAGGAAATTCGATACAACATATATTTCTTCTTTATTCTCAATAATCGCTTTCTTTACTTTGGAAAGTGTATCTGGAATAAACTTATCGTCCTGATCTGCAAAGCATAACCATTCTCCAATTGCTACTTTAGTACCACGTTCTCTTGTATTACCAGGAGCAAAATTATAATCCGTTTGTACTCTCTTAATTGATATTGTATGATCATATGTCGCAACAATATCATCATAGTTTTCTGGAGAATGATCATCAGATAAGATAACTTCTAGATCATCTTCCATATGCTGATTTACGATAGAAATTAATAATTCGTTTAAATATTTTCGAGGATTATAACAAGCAACAATAATCGAGAAAAATGGACGATGTGTTAAAATAATAGATGGCTTTCCAGAGTATTTTTCTTCCATATTATAACCTCCAATGGTTATTTTGTTTTCTTTTCTGCTTCCTTTAAAGCAGAAGTACTATTAATTTGTGCAATCGTTTGTGATACTTTATCAAATCCAATCATACAGCCAATCCATACAATAAAGCACATTAAAATCAAACAAACAATATTATTTAAATCCCATTGCTTACCAAGTAGAATATAAGAACAAGCAGTACCACCACCTCCTACTACGATACTATCAATAAGAGCAATAATATTTGCTGAGTATGGTTTTTTAGCATTTAAATATACTTGTTTAATCGCCTGTGTTAGTAGGCCAGATACAGAAGAGCAAATTGTAAATAGAGTAAAAAATAAAGTAATCGTCATCGTTTATAATCCTCCTTTGAATAGATCAATTTATTCAATAGTTTCAATGCTAATAAAAAGCTAAGGAGAATAAAATCTCCTTAGCAGATTTACTATATAAGTTGTCTAACAGTAGCCGTTGTATGACTAGCCCGCCTTGCTATATATAAATGAGGATCATCAGCAACAGTCATTCTCCAAAATAATACAGTTCCATTTCTACAATCATGATAGAAGATCAATTTCCATAATGAACCATCAGAAAGAACAGACGGAGTTACCAACTGGGAAACATCCGGTGAGGATATAACCCCCCATCGTCAATGCTATATTACTCATGATTCAACAAATTCTCCTTGTGTCATTAAAGCTCCACTATTTGCGATCTGAATCGGTGCATTATATAAGTTTGTAATTTCTGTCTGACTCAATACAGTAGAATAGACTCTGATATCGGACAAATTACCAACAAAATGCGTATCCCAACCAGTACCTGTATAAGAATTAAATATATACAGATTCGACAGATCTACTGTAGTGCCTTGCGAAGACCAATCTGTTACACTAGACACCGCAGTACCATTAACAAACATCTGTACTTTACCAGCATTAAACGTAAATGCAAAATGATACCAAGTATCTATCGTTAATAATGGATCGCTTGTATAAGTTAAATACTTATTTCTAAATGCCCATAATCCATGGGATTCAGTGTTCACCCCAATCCAAAGTCCAGAAGATCCTAACGACCTGGAGTTTGAAATAATAGTAGAATATCCACCACAGGAATGTGGTTTTACCCATCCAGTTACTGTAAATTGTCCCAGTGAACCAAGACCAGTTACTACCTGTATAAAGTTTGAACCATTACCAGATGCTGTATCAAGCTCGCACTTTAATGAACCAGTTCCTCTAGGAGATTCAGAATCGTTTAATAATGTTCCAGTTATTGTTCCCTTTGGCGTAATTCCAGAAGTATTTCCAAGATAACTGTTAATGCCAATAGCATCAGCAGCATCACTATAACCAGATTCTGTACTGCCAAGTTCTACTTTAATATTCTTTACTTTCCAACTTACAGCAGCACTATCACCAGAAGTAATCAATCCAACCCAATCACCCGGTTTAATACCAATATGACTGGTATTGCTAGCATGACTGTTTGTTGAGCCAAACGATATATGTGTCCAAGTATTTGCGGGAATATTTGATGTATTCTTAGTCCATCTTTTTCCACTATTATCATTATCATTGCCAGCCCAAACAGATCCACTAGACACACCATTATTAAAATCGATTGCTAATGAATGCTTAGATGGCAGATAAACATCCATAGATACTGTATATGATGAGCCGTAAGGAACAACCATATCATTATTTGGTATATTAAATCCAGATCCCCATGTACCAGTTGTTACTGCAGATTTAACTGTAAATCCATTAAAACTACTATCATAGGTAGATATGGTACTAGAATTAGCACTTGTAATTCCTGTATGATTCTTAAAGTAATTCTTTCTACCTTGTCCTAATGGATTGGTTAAAGGTAAATGTACTAAAATTCCATTCGAAATCTCTCTAATCTCTTTTGGAGAAAGTACATTATCATAGATTCTAAAATCTCGAATACTTCCATAGTAAGGATAAATATTGCCACTATAATGAAAACATCCAATACCTAATCCATTGCCATCAGAGTACGTAGGTTTTGAAGTATCACTAACCGCAATAGATCCAACCAGATCTCCATTTCGATATACCAGAGCAGAGGTTCCATTAACCGTTAAAGCAATATGTGTCCAAGTATTTGAAGGGACATCACTAACCGTTAAATTTTTTGAGCCAAACCAAACTAATACAGTAGAAGTACTAGCAATTGCAATGCCATAGCCATACCCACCATAATCTGCTCTACCAACCGTAAACACAAATTGTGTTGCACTTCCAGTATAGTTCGGATTAATAAAACAAGAAAAAGAAAATTGATCTGTATAATTCCAATCCGAAGAATTATTATAGATTACATTATTCAGGTCACCACCAAAAGTTGCATATAAACTATTGCCCCAAGATTTTGGAGCTCCATTCATCTTTCGGCCGCCTATACCTTGATTTATTGTAGATCCATTCAAGGGGAGCCATACTTGTAAGCTCATATATCAATCCTCCTAAAAAATAAACGAAGTATTTTATAATATACACTTCAGTACTTAATTTATTAAGAAGTTCGTCTTATAAGAAACCATCAGCAATTCCTTTTTCAATTATATACTATATACATGATACAATATATAGATTCACTTTTTAGAAAGGTTAAATAATATGAACGATTCTAAAATAAATTCGGATGATTTTTTTGATGGTCCGTTATATGAAACGGATTCAGAAACTTTTATTTGTTACGGCAATTATTTATATATATTTGTCTCACCTCAGATTCATAACGACAAATATTTTGTTGTAAAAGTAGAAAATAAAGTTAAAGATAAATTAATAAAATCATGCAATATATTATTTGAATCTTCAAATTATTCATCCAGTACATATTATAAACTATCACAAAATGAATGTAATACATTATATAATTTATTATTGCAAAAGCCAGACGAAAAATACCATTTAAATTTCAATACCAATTGGGAGGCATTAGTAGCAACTCATAATTATGAAAATGATGATGATTTTCATGGTGAGATGCCTGATTATCGTTTACTAAAGTAGAAGAATAAAAATAGGGCTACCTATAATGGTAGTCCTATTTTTATTTTTTGTATTAATACTCAATATAATCTTTTGCAGTGATTTCAGTATTCATGATATTTAATACTGAATATGGAGATCCAGAATAATATTTTTTAGGAATAACCGTTACATTACGAAAAGCAAATGTACCAGTACCGTTAGAATAATTACATCTACAACCACATGATAGTCCATTACGATCGGTTCCAGTAAATAATGCAACAATATGTTTTGAACCTTTTGTAGAACTAAGTACAAGTGATGTTAGATTTACTGTATTGTTTAAACAATCAGCAAGAGGATTTGAATAATTCCAACTTGCATCACTTGCAAAATTATCAGAAGATGTTGAGCCCTGAAAATATAATTTAAATGTTCCAGCAGTACTAGAATTCTTAAATCCACCTGACCATTCTACCATTAAATCTACAGCATATTGTACATCTTTTACTACATTCGTTACTCGTATATTCCCAATCGTTTGATTATTTGCATCTTTGGCTGGCGTATAGCTATTATATTCACCATTCGTTACTGGTAGTTTAATTGCTCCAGATTCATTATAAACCGTATCAGAAATTAAACCGGTTTTTTTTGCCTTCATATGTCAGTCCTCGTTGCTTTTGTAACAAATTCATTTAATGTTTCACCAGGTTTATGTTTTCCAAAATTAAAGAATAGTATTTGTGGATATCTATTAGGATCACCGAATTCTTTTTTATTATGAGCTTCGATAAAGTATTCTTTAATCCCATTTAGGTCATTAAATTCTTTAATTCCAGCATGTCCACCCCAAGCATTTTCAAAATAATACAAACGATTATTGTTTTGATAATATACAAAACTATGTGTAACAGCATTTGCCGTTTCGCTATCATTTGCTTCAATTAAAAATACTGCTTTAGGATGATACTCTTTTAATTCTTCAAGTTCAAACATAACTTGATCATGACAAGAGCCAGATTTGGTTTTCATTACTTCATCATGAGATTTTAATTTTGTAAAATTAGCATACTTTATATTATTTTTCATCCACTTAGATAATTCTTCGGGAGTCATTTTAAGATCAACAGATTCACTAATATATTTATTATTATGATCTCTTGTTCCCTCGATCATATATGTCTTCCATTCAGAATCATCTCGAACAACTTTCCAACCATTTTTCTCTGCCAGTTTTTGAGATTCTACATTCTTAGATTTTGTTGCCCAATATACGGCAGTAAAATATTTAAGATTAGATTTAATCCATGCTGTTCCTTCTTTGGTAACAACAGAGCCAAATCCCTGATTACGATAATTTGGGTTTACAGCAAAACTTACATTGCCAGATTTATCTTTTGAATAATAGTCTATAGCAAAATATGCTACCGGAATATTATCTTTATATTTTACAATTTCTTTTACAGTCTTGCTGTCATCAAATTGATATTTCTTTGGCATATCAAGCTTGGCTTTATCTTCTGTAGATAATGAATCTATAATTGCGTTGATATCATCTGTCTTACTGGTATCTTTAGGTGGGTTTAATTTTGTTTCGGATGATTCATTCATATTCTTTTCATGCTTAAAGATATACCATAATATAGCATTAGAATATTCTCTTGGCATTTTTGGATTACCAATTATATCACTTACTTTATACCATTCACTGGTATTGATCTTATCATCTTTATCAATATCATCTATCTTTCCAGTATATTGAGATTGATACATACCAACATAGATTCTTGAGTAATATCCATACCACCACATTGTGGGATCAGGTACATGTTGCTTAACCCAATCTTGTACTTCTTCGTAGTATTCAATTAATGTACCGCTGAACTGTACATCAGTTACATTAATTCTAACTTCTTCTTTTGCTTCTCGAATTGCAGCTTCCATTGGAGTTTCATTTTCGTTCCAGCCACCACCGGGAGCACTAAATCGATCTTCTTTAGCAAGATAAATATACCAGCCATCTAGTTGCTTCTTTAAGATAAGCATACTAGATCTACCACGGCAAGGTTTTTCATATCCACGAATAAATAAACAACAGTTAGTAGCACCATCGGTAGATTTTACAAACCATTTTTCTAGGATTTGTTTGTCTTCCTCTTCTTCAGGTATAATATTATATTTAATATAATCTTCTATCGCCTCATTAAGACTATTTAATTGCTGGTAATAATCTTGCATCTTAATAACACCAGGTTCAAATTCAATTTGATCATTTGTAATCGCTTTATGTCCAAATACAGTTTCGTAAATAAATTGATTTGGCACTGGTTTGTTTATATATTCTTTTAATTGATCATAGACTTTATTCTTATTACAAGGAACAAAATATACACTATATCGAGAATCCCATAATATTTTCGACGTTTCGTTATGTAGTACTTTATCTCCTGCAGTTGTGACAATATTATCCAATCTAAAATTATCTGCTATTCCATATTCAAGTTTATCATGAATATCTCCATCCGGATTAAATACATTATTTTGCAAATAATTTACGACAATAACACCATTCATTGTACCACAATTAGCAGGAATTCCACCACCGTCTGTTTCAGATAAATATCTTTGTTTTGGTATTAAATAAGAGGATAAATCCATTTCCTCTCCAACACTATTTCGATGTAATAGCATATTTAATGTGTTTTGTCCAACAGCAGGCCAAGAATCTTTCTTACCAAGATGAATATCATTTTTAGACTGCATATGATTTTCTCCACCATTTACAGTTAATTTACGATATTCAATTGTATGCTTTAATTGCTCTAATGTCTGCTTTATTTTAACTGGATTATATTGACAAGCCAATCCTTCATATACTTTAAAGAATTGTGCTCTAGCATCTTTTCCACCAAAATCATCTGGACTTGTATTTCTACTACTATGTCCGCTCATATCAATTTTTGAATTCTTTAATATTGCATCTACAAATTCAGAACAGAATACATAGAAATCTCCATAGGAATTAATCTTATTTGATCCATTCAAATAAGCAACCAGATTCAATACGCCATATTTGGTTTTCTTTTGATTCTTTATATAGTAATCAACCGATTTTACCAATTGTGCTTTTACTGTTGGAGGTACAAAGATCGCAATGACTCTCATTAAACTCTGTTCTGGTTCTTTTACCAATCCGGCTTTTGGATCAATATAATTATTCAAATTATCAATATGCAATCCAATCCGATCAAAACTATACATTGGATTTAATGATGGCTCAAAAGATAATAATGCATGAGACCAAGTCATATTTAGGAAGTCTCTCATTAAGACTCCCATACCAGAACCAATAAAGGTATTGACAATAAAGACCGGAGATAAGTTTTTATTTTTTCTCCAATCTGCTTCTGTATATTTCTCATTTATAATATCCGTATTTTCATTGACATGAATAACTCTTGATGAATCATTATCGATCAAATGCATTTTTAAATCTGCAAATACAGATAAAAGTTGGGAGAAATCTTTATCTGTCAATTTTAAATAATTATAATCTGTGTTTTCAATAATAAATTTCTCTTTTGCAATAGACCGTCTTCTTACCTCAGCCATTGCTTTATTGTTGTTTGGATTCTTTCCACCATCTTTTACTTCAATAATCAGATTATAAGGGATATAATACATATCTGGAATATAATAATGTGTCTTTCCCTCATATTGATATTCTAGAAATGGTCCAGGCGTTGTAATATCTTCAGATTTGATATACATAACCTGATCCATAAATTTTAATGTTTCTTTTTCATAATCTCCTACATAGCTATGCTCACCGCCATCTTGAAACTTATACGTACCAGATATCTTTCTTGCAGCAAGCATTTTAGCAAGACCTTCTTTGGTGGCAGTAGGACGATTCGAACCCATTTTATCTCCCATGGTTTCTTTCATTTTCTTCACCCATGCATCATGACAAGATTTCTTTTCACAAAGAAAATTATATCTTCCTTTGTGTTCGTCCCATTGTGTAGGTCCACCACATATTCTACAAGGTCTAGTATAATCTAATGGTTTATGATTTACAATATGAAAGGTCATCCGTAAAGGAGTAAATCCTTCTGGTAATGAATCAAGATGATTTCTCTCTAAATGTCCTGGTAATTGATCTCTTGTCCGTTTTTTCTCACAATAAGGACAAGTATATTTACGTGGAGAAGCCATAAATTTTAACCTCCTTTCTTCATTATTCAGATGTAATTTGATATATTAAATTCAAATCTGATAAAAATATATTTCTAGCACAATTCTATAATTAATGAGGTATACAACAATGAGTACAACAGTTAAAGAATATGTAATGTCGGTTACAAATTTTAAGAAACCGAAAGTACTAGAGGGAAAAGCAGCAATTGCTACTTATCTTACCAGACTATTACTCATGATGCCTGGTACAGATCCATTACATCCAGAAATGGGTGTTGGTATTACCAAATATCGCTATGGAATTAATACCTTAGATGATTTACAGACAAGAGTACAAGAGCAGATCGATGCTTGGCTACCAATGTATTCAAATGCTAAAGTAAAATTAATTGTTACCAATGATCGTCTATTAAATGTACAGATTACAGTAAATGATACTGTATATGTATATGACTCTACACAAGCAGACCAGCCAATTACACTTGGTGATTTAAAAGTATAATTTATAAGGAGGAATTTAAATGGCTAAGTTATCAGATCTTAAAAACCAAGGCTTTACACCATCTATCTCTGAAAACGATGGATTTACTCCATCTATTGATTTTGAACCTGATAAAGACGATGGGAGTGATTTATATGCAAACAAGGGAAGTATCAATGGTCATAGACCAATTGGTGGTTCTACACGTTCCCAGAGAACAATCATTTCACAGACTCCTACAAATCGTGCATCAAGACCTCAATCTCAGCAACAGCCTGCAGCTCCTCAACAAAAGCAACAAGATGTTATCTCTATGACAACTGGAAAAGAGGTTAAGAGTGTCAGCGGTCATACGTTTGTTCAAGTAGATCCAACTATTTCTGCTAAAAGACCGAGCCAAGGTGATGCAGATCATTCTCCTCTTGAAGCAAATAATATGGTTGCCTCTATACTCGGTGAAGGTGGAGAGCTTGATGATTATAAGAAGAGAAAGCGAAAAGAATTTGAAGAGTTTAATCGAAGAATGGCTGCTGAGGCAGAAATGAGTGGTAAACCGTTAGCAGAGATTAATGAAGATGGTTCTGTCTCTCTGGTCTCTAAAGAAGAAGTAAATAAACTTCTTGGAGATCCAGTAGAAGAAAATGAAAATATAAACGAGGTAGATGTAATGGCTGGATTTGATAACGACGAAAAAGATGTAGCACAGGATATTCCTGAGAGAGATCGGCATTTTAATCCTGCTCCTGTAGATCCTACAGAAGATGATATTCCGGTGATTGATGAAAATGAGGATGAATTAGATCTTGATCAGGAGATGTCTGATATGACCTCTAAGACAACTGAGAAGATTGACACTCCCGTTGAAGAGGATGAAGATAAACTTGATATAGAGACTGTTTCTGATAATACTGTTCCTGCTGATGATAATTTCCAGCTTGAGTCTGGATATATTCAGGAAGATGAAAAAGTCTATGAGAACGAGGATGGAGAAGAGGTCAAAGAAGTTGATGATACTGCTCCTATGACGGATGATCAGAGAAGAGAACTTCTTAAGAATCTTGTTCGCCAGAAGATTAAGCCTGCTGTTAAGAAGATTAATCTGTCTGGTTATAGTATCGCTAAGAAAGGTACTACGAGTTCTATTAATCTTAATTCTTCCAGACAGGTATACTCTGTAAAGTGGCCTCTAATTAATACTGGCATTTGTGTCAGAATGAAGGAGTTCTCTGGCCAGGATCTGGAGCGCGCTCGTATTGCTTTAAATAATAATGAGGCTCGTCCGGTTCTGGAGCTGATGTATAATCATATCATTTCTCCGAAGCCAGATACTCTTGAGGGATGGATGAAGAGCATTGCATTTGATGATTATGATCACCTCTTCTTTGCTATTTATTGTGCATCTTTTAATGGTGCTAACTTTATTCCTATAGATTGTCAGAATAAGGCTTGCAAAACCAAGACCTATATTACAGATGATATTCCGTTTATGCAAATGGTTAAGTTTGATTCTGATAAGACTAAGAAGGAATTTGTTAAGCTCTATAAGGAAGATCCGATTGAAGCCAAAGGAATGTTCCCGACTGAGATTGTTCCTATCTCTGATAATTATGCAATCTCGTTTGTTACACCAAGTCTCTATTCCACTCTGATGGTTACTGAGATGCTTGATGACGATTTCATCAATAAGTATAACAACACTGTTGCAAATATTCCTTATATTGATACAATCTACCAAATTGATTCTAGATCTAAGCAGCTTATTCCCGTTGAGTGGAAGACCTATGCTAACAATGATGGTAAGTCTCTTCAGTCTAGAGTTATTCGTTATGAACACGTATTTAATTCTATGACAATTGATGAGCTTGCTGCAATTGATGGCATTATTCAGAAGCTCAATGAGAAGTCAAATGGAATTCAGTATATGATTCCAGAGACTACTTGCCCGTATTGTGGACATAAGAATCCGGAACAGATTCAGAATCCTTCTGTACTGGTTTTTTTACGGAGTCAGCTTGGTCGCTTAGCGACTTCATAGAAAGAACGATGCGTTGCGTAGAAATCTCAAAAAGAGCGACAACTATTGGGGAACTATTACAGCTTCCCAATAGTTTTTCTCAAGTATTGTTTCGTAAATGGAGACAGAGAGAAGAATATTTTATCCTACATCCAAAAGATGCAGAGGCACAGGCACAGAGTGATGCTATTCGAGATGGATTAATGGGTGGTTGATATGATTTCTATAGAGGAGGTATCAGTCTGTGAATACAATGACAAAAGTAGCATTCTTACAAGATATTTGTAGTAAGAATGTAAATCCTAATGATGCAATATTAAAATACTTTGATCAGATTATGTGGATCTATGACTATTTTGATTATGGTTGTGAAGTTATAGGAGTAACGACAGATGAAGATTCTATCACCTGTATTATTAAATATCCTTATGAATTTAAGGCCAGTCCAGTATGTAGATTATTGAATCTTTCAAATAGTCAGATCATTAAAATATATAATAAGTTCTATTTGGTAAATTATCAACTAAAAGATCCTTGTACCATATCCTTATCTCTGAAACACGTTAATACACCAGTAGGGTTCTAAACCCTACTGGGTTTTAATTGCTTATTGATCTCTAATGCTTAAATCCTTTTCTTGTCATTCTGCCATAGCATAATGTAAAATATTCAAAAGCAAGAATTTCATAAGTATGTCTTTTACGACCTTTCTTACAATTACATTTTATTCCAATAAACCAGTTACCATTATCGAAATGTACAACTTGATGAAATGGCTCTAATACTGGATCTAATTCTACTGTAGCTTGATTTCCATTGATTGATAATACACGACCGAGTTTTTGTCTTTCATGAATTTCTGGAATTAACTCATGTGCATCTTCCAATGCTAGAATATCTCCAAAGATTTCTAGATGTTCAAATAAAGGTGCAACTCTCTCATTATATGATTTTAATGTAAAAGTAGCAGTATCATTACAAAGAGTATAATCTCTTTCTGGAATAGACATTGGCAATATTATTGTGCTCATCTTTATCCTCCTTAATATATAAAAATAATATTTATATTAAGGTTTCATATATGATAATAAAATATCTGATAGGAATTAATATCCTATCAGCGAAATGATATGTCAATTATACAATAAAAGGTTGTATTGCATCTAATACAGAATTCATATTATCTTCTGTTGACTCATAGATTTGTAATGTATGTGGTTCTCTAATATCAAGACAGAATAATCCCAAAATAGATTTCGCATCTATCACATATTTGCCACACACCATATCAAAATTATTATCAAACTTTGATATGATGTCTACAAATCTTTCTACTTTATCAATTGTATTAATCAATATCTTTACTTGTTTCATAGAACCTCCTTACAAAAAATAAAAGAGGGGAAGGATAAAACTCTCTCCACCTCTTTTATTAATTTACTGTTCCTTTTTTGCCTCCTTTCTACGATGTACCGCTACTCTGTAGCGGTACTCTACTATAGAGTAGATATGATGGTGATGCAAAAATAACATAAAAACCAATACAAATAATGTACATAAAGCAAGGCCGATTTTGTCTTGCCTCGAGTACATATAAGTTGTAGTGATCATGTGCAGCGGTCGAAACGCTGCAATAATGATATCTATAACAACATCTACAATGCACAAAACGTTGTAGATATTTCGAGTTTCTCTCAGTTTTCTAATTGTCATTTCTTCTCTCCTGATCTATATTTAACGTCCCGATACAGGGACATAAATGATTAATTTTATATATTAAAAATATACACCACAATACATATAAGTAAAGTGGTGTATATAAAATATGGTAAATTATTCGTTG
>Ga0256404_1007093_pt1 | contig 17971 bp, 16 predicted proteins | sample RumenRJG_01DNA_FD_185990 | JGI IMG/M metagenome (GOLD analysis project Ga0256404, IMG submission 185990) | Bovine rumen microbial communities from Lethbridge, Alberta, Canada - RJG_01 | ecosystem: Host-associated > Mammals > Digestive system > Stomach > Rumen | place: Canada: Alberta | collected...
TATAAAAAAATTTATTTGTTTATACCTTTTTATTTTATTGATATTTGTTCTATAGATATAGTTACGAATATTTTAAAATTATCAAGTGGTAAGGAATATATTCCCATGTAGAGCAAAAAAATAACTGGGGCAGATGTTGATGTTTGTTATGGTTTTCCTATGAAATATAAAGATTTAAAAGATATTTTTTTAATACTTCAAATTATTATCATATTATTAATGAGTATTTTGAAAGTATAAAAGATAAAATTTATTTTGATTCTTTTAGTAAAGAGAATAAAGAGTTTAAAATAGTTTTTGTTGATAAAGAAGATATTGAAAAATATGATGATGCTTCTTGATTTTATAGCTTTTATTCTGAAGTTGATGAGAATTATTTTGATGATGAATCTAATGAATCTAAATTAGTTTTGTCTAAAGAATTAATAGATAATATAATAAAGTCTTTAAAAGAAAATGATTCTGAAAAGCTTTCTACTATAACAGTAGATGATATTGCTGATAATTTACAAAATGAATTGATTTATAATAATCAAAAAAAAGTCAAAAAAATAGTTTTTTTTTAATTTAATTGCTAATTAATTTATTATTTAATATAATTAATTAGCATGATAAGCCGATTTAGTATAGTGGTATTACAGAAGCATGGTAAGCTTCAAAGGAAAGTTCAATTCTTTCAATCGGCACCATAATTTGTGTTTTATTATATTATTAAGTATCAATTTATAAGTTTTGATACTTTTTTTGTGAATAAATGACAAAATGTGTTAAAATAAATATTCGTGTGAGTTTTATTAGATAAAAGTGAGGTATTTATGGATAATTTTAAAAATGAAGTGTATGATAAGCAAGGATATGATAAATTTGGTTATAACAAAGATGGTTATAATAGAAGAGGATTTAATGGATTAGGTGTTCATTTAAATGGTACTATGTATGATACTGAAGGTTATGATAAAGATGGGTATGATATAAATGGTTTTTCAATAAGTCATATACATAAAAATGGTTCTAGGTTTGATAATGATGGTTATAATTATTATGGATATGATTTTGAGGGCTTTAATAAAAAAGGTTATAATAAAAAAGGTTTTAATAAGAAACATATTCATTTAAATGGTACTTTATATAATGATGATGGTTATGATTATAAAGGCTATAATAATAAAGGCTTTAATAGTAAAGGTTACGATAAATGTGGTTATGATGAAGATGGTTATGATAAGGATGGTTATGATAAAAGAGGCTTTGATAAGAACGGTATTCATCGTAATGGAACGTTATTTGATGATAATGGACTTGATATTAATCAAAAATATATTGATGGAGAATCTTTTGAAGAAAAGAAAAAAGTTAGATATAATACATTTTTAAGTATTATAAATGATATTTATAATAATAATATAAGTATTGAAGAATATATAAAGAAATATAATTTAAATTATGTTGATTTAATAGCTTTTTCTAAAAAGGAACATTTAAATCCAAAAATTATAAGAAGTTTGTCTTCACATATAAAAGAATATAATTCATTAATAAAACCATTTGATATAGATTATTTTTTGGAACACATTCGTTTTCTTATAGATGGTAAATTAGTTATACCTAAAAGAGATGATGTAGAAAAAGTAACAAAATATTTAAGGTTGAATAATAGACTTGTTTGTGAAAAAATTGTAAGTAATACTGTAAAAGAATATTATAAAGGAAATATTGACTTAAATAAAATCGATAATAAATCTGAATTAGGAAAACAAGAAGAAATATCAAAAATGTTAGATGTGCAATCAGCTAAACTTGATGAATTAGAAAAATCTTCTAAAAAATTAAAAAAGAAAAATATATAATTATGAACAAAGATAGATTAAATTACTTGTTAGATCTTCAATATAAATATAAATCTGGTATGATTGATGAAGATGAAATAAATGAAGAAGATAAGAAAGATCTGATAAATTTATATAAAATTCAGAATTTAGAAAAAAGTAAAGAAAACAAAAAAAGATTATTAGAAATTTTAAATAACAAAGATGAATAACTTTATGTTATTTATGTTTTATTTATTATATGTTAAACTTATACTAGAAGGTGAGTAGTATGAATAATAATGGGATAAATCAAAATATTAATAATTTACAGAGTAATCAAGGTTCACAAAATTTAAATAATAATAAAAAAGTAATAAAAATATTATTTTAATTGTAGTTATAGCTATTATTTTTGTTGTTGCTGCGATAGTAAGTTTTGCATTTTTAATTATTTCTTTATTTTCAAAAATGTCCGAATCATCAGATCGATTAGAGTGTAAATCTTGTAATGGTAATATTACGATATTGTATGATGAAAAAGGAGTTATTGGATATTCTACTATTGGATCACTCAGTTATGATTTATATGATGAACAAGAAATTGCTTCTAAAATGAGTGCTTCAAATTATATTAATCAATATAAAATTAATTTTGAAAATAGTTATGATGGAACTTGTATAATAAAAGAAAAATCTATTAGATAAATTTATTGACACTTATTAAATATTAAATAAGTGTCATATTCTTATAATTGAGGAGTAAATATGGAACGAATAGATAAAATTATTAGTAATAATACTAATTTAAGTAGAAATGATGTTAAAAAATATATTAAAAATAAATTAATTATTGTAAATAATAAAATAATTGATAGTCCTAAGATTAAAATTGATCCAAATGTTGATAAAATATTTATAAATGGAGAAATATTAAAATATCAAAAATATGTTTATCTAGTATTGAATAAACCTAAAGGTTATGTTAGTGCAACTGTCGATAATTTATCTAAAACAGTTATTGATTTATGCCCTGATAAATTTAAAAATAGGAATTTATTTCCTGCAGGAAGATTAGATAAAGATACTACTGGTTTAATGATAATTACGGATGATGGAGAATTTGCTCATAATATTTTATCTCCTAAAAAGCATATTAAAAAGCAATATTATGTTGTCTTGTCTGGTAATTTAGATAATATAATGATCGATGAATTTTATAGTGGTTTAGTAGTTGGAAATGAGAAATTTAAAAGTGCTAAATTAGAAATATTGAGTAATGATACTTGTTATGTTACTTTAACTGAGGGAAAGTATCATGAAATTAAAAGAATGTTTAAGAAATATAATTTAGATGTGATAGAATTAAAAAGAATTATGATGGGTAATTTATTTTTACCTGATGACTTAGATGAAGGAGAATGTCGAGAATTAACCTCTGAAGAATTGAAGAAAATTACTAGTTAGTTTTAATTATACATGTTATAATTAAATGTATATAGGTGATAGTATGAATAATCAAAAGATTTTATTTATATATTACAACAATGAAATAAAATATTTAACTAATAGTAATATGGATCATAAAGAGTGGTTTCTATCACTTGGTGGAAAAGATGAATTATATGAAAATTTGGTTAGAGGTTTTATTCTTGATGGAAAAATAGTCTTTTTTAAAGGACAGGATTTTAGATATGATAATGAAGTAATGGATGTTGCTAAAAAAAATGGTTTAAAAATGAGAAAAGACTTAAATAATAATTCTTTAGTTATATGTTGTGGAATATTACCCGGATTTCCTGGACAAAAATGGGAACCAATTATGGTTTTAAATGATAATGAATTAGTTGATGAAAATAAAAATACAAATATATCTACAAAGAAAAGTATGCCTGAAAATAATGTAAATATAGGTACAATTTTAGAATTAAAAAATGATTATACGAATGAGAAGTATCTTAAAATGGGAACTATTCTTACTTCAATTACACTTATTTTTTGTATATTAGCTAAAGTTATATTAATTAATACTAAGCATTTAGATACTTCAAATTTTTTAGAGATATTATTAATAAGCATACAGATTGGATCTTTATTAGGAACTTTGTATGGTTATGTTAAAAAAAAGGAGTATACAAAACATTTAGCAATCTTTGCTTCTATTAGTGTAATTTTATCATTTGATTTATTAGATATAATTATTGGTATTATTTATTTTGTCTTTTCTGTAGATGCAAATTATATAAAAAACATTTTAGATAAAGTAAATAAATTAGGAAAAAAAATTACTAAGAAAAGGTGAATATATGGATGAATTAGAAAAAGCTAGAAATGGTTTATTTTATAATCCTAATTATATAAAAGATATTGTTGATAGAAGAATAAAATCACAGGATAAGTGCTTTGAATATAATAATTTACTTCCTTCTAAAGTGGATATGAGAAAGAGGCTAATTAAAGATTTAATTAATACTGTCGATGACAATTTTGTAATTGAGGCACCAATTCATTTTGATTATGGAGAAAATATCAGTATAGGTAAGAATTTTTATTCTAATTATAATTTAACTGTTTTGGATGGAACAAGTGTATCTTTTGGAGATAATTGTTTTATTGGACCTAATTGTTCTTTTTATACGGCAGTTCATCCGGTTGATTATAAACTTAGAAATAAAGGACTTGAGAAAGCTTTACCAATTAAAGTAGGTAATAATGTTTGGTTTGGTGGAGGAGTTACTGTTTTACCTGGAGTTACAATAGGTAATAATGTTGTTGTCGGAGCAGGTTCTGTTGTGAGGCATGATGTTACTGATAATGTAGTGGTTGCTGGAAATCCAGCTAAAATAATAAGAAGAATAGAAGAGGTAAATTAAATGAAAAATAATAGATATTATGCGATGGGGGAAGATGAATTATTTACTAAGTTTAGAAGTTCTTTAAGTGGTTTGTCTTTAAGAGAAGTTACCAAAAGGATTAATAAATATGGTTATAATGAATTGCCAACGAATAAACGGAGATCTATTTTAGAAATATTTATTGGTGGATTAATAGATTCTATTGTTTTATATTGATTGTTGCGATAATTGCTTCTTTTCTTGTTGGTGAGTACTTGGATGGTTTCGCTATAATGTTTATCGTATTGGTTGATCTAATATTAGGTACTATTCAAGAGAAAAAAGCTAGTAATACGGCTGAGTCATTATCAAACTTAATTAAAGAAAAAGTAAAAGTAATTAGAAATGGGAAAGAATCTTTAATTGATGCTACAGAAGTTACTTTAGGAGATATAGTTTTATTCACTTCTGGTGATAAGGTTTCTGCTGATACTAGAATACTATCTTCACATAATTTTACGATTGATGAATCTACTCTTACGGGAGAGAGTTTACCTGTTGAAAAGAATTCTAGTGTATTAAAAAATAAGAATATTTCAATTAATGAACAAACTAATATGCTTTTTGCAGGTACTAGTGTAGTTACTGGACGAGCAACTGGTATTGTTGTTAATATTGGCCTTTCTACTGAAATTGGTAAGATTGCTAATACTATAAATGAAACTAAAGAAGAGAAATCTCCTTTAACAATTAGAGTAGAAAAGTTTTCTAAACAAATGAGTATTTTAATAATAATTATTGCAATAATTATAGTAATCTTACTATTTATTAAAGGTTTTTCTTTAAATGAAATATTATTATCTGTTATTGCTTTGTCTGTTTCTGCTATGCCTGAGGGATTACCACTTGCTTTAACTATGGCATTAACAATTGCGTCTAGAAATATGGCTAAAAATAAAGTCGTTGTTAAGAAATTACATTCTGTTGAATCCCTTGGAAGTTGTACTGTAATAGCAAGTGATAAGACTGGTACACTTACTGTTAATGAACAAACTGCTAAAAAGATATTATTGCCTAATAATAATGAGTATATAATTTCTGGTACTGGATATAATACTAGTGGTGAAATTATTGGTAGCAACTTAAAATTAGCAAAAGAAGTTGCAATTCTTGGTCAAATTAATAATGAAGCAGAATTTAGTGATGGTAAACTTTTAGGCGATTCAATTGATTTAGCTTTTCTGGTTTTAGGTAAAAAAGCTAAAATTAATATTAATGATATTGAAATAATAGATTCTATTCCTTATGAATCTGCAAGTAAATATTCAGCAGTCTTTTATAAAAAAAATAATGAAACATATTGTACTATTAAGGGTCCCCTTGAGGTAGTAGAAAGTTTTTGTAATTCAATTAATTTAGTTAAAACTTTTGATAAACAAAGACTAGAGAAGCAAAATGAATATTTAGCAGGAGATGGGTACCGAGTAATTGCTCTTGCTAATGGAAGAATTGATGAGAAGAAAAGTTATTCTGAAAAAGATATTAAGGATTTGGCATTCATGGGAATGGTTGGATTTATTGATCCAATTAGAAAAGAGGCTCCTGCTGCTATTAAAAAATGTCGAAGAGCTGGTATTAAAGTATTGATGATAACTGGAGATCATCCATTGACGGCTTATAAGATTGCTAAGGATTTAAAACTGGTAAGTGATTATTCTTCTGTTACGACTGGTGATGAAGTAGATAAATATTTAAAAAAATCTGAAAAAGATTTTGATAAGTTTGTTATGTCTAAAATTATTTATACAAGAGTTACTCCATTACAAAAATTAAAGATAATTGAATCGTTAAAAAGACAGGGTGAGTTTGTGGCGGTTACTGGTGATGGAGTAAATGATGCTCCAGCTTTAAAAGCAGCTAATATTGGCATTGCTATGGGAAGTGGTACTGATATCGCCAAAGAAACGGCAAATATGATTGTTATGGATGATAATTTTACCTCTATTGTAGAAGGTGTTGAAGATGGAAGAGTTGCTTATGCAAATATTAGAAAAATTATTTATTTTTTAATATCTTGTGGTTTAGCTGAAGTATTATTTTTCTTATTATCTGTTTTATTTAATATGCCAGTGCCTTTAGTGGCAATTCAATTACTTTGGTTAAATGTTGTTACTGATGGTCTACAAGACTTTGCTTTATCATTTGAAAAAGCAGAGAAAGGTATAATGAAAGAAAAACCTATAAGTCCACAAACTAGTTTATTTGATAAAGATTTAACGGAAGAAATATTAATATCTGGAATATCAATTGGATTAATTGTTTTTGGATTATGGTTCTATCTAATAAAAATAATTAATATGAATGTTAGTATTGCTAGAGGATATATTGTAGCTTTAATGATTATTATTCAAAATATTCATGCTATTAATTGTAGGAGTGAAAGAAATAGTGCTTTAACTATACCAGTAGAGAGTAATACTACTTTTATTTTTAGTATAATTTTTTCTGTAATTATTGGAATTGCTATATTAGAGATTGATTTTTTAAATAGTTTTTTAAAGACTAGTTATATTCCATATAATCAGTTGTTATTGCTATTTTGTTTAGGTATGATAATATTTGTTATTATGGAATTGTATAAAGAAATTAAATTTCATAATAAATAATCGTTATGTTATAATATAAATAAGGAAGTGGTTATATGCAAATGCCTGCTATTAATTTAGAGGAAATTAATGAAAAGAAGATAATTGATCAGATTAGGTGCTTGGGTATTGATATGATTGATAATGCTCATAGTGGACATCCAGGTATAGTTTTAGGGGCTGCTCCTATTATTTATACATTATATGCACATCATATGAATATAGATGTTCAAAATCCAGATTACTTTAATCGTGATAGGTTTATTATGTCTGCAGGACATGGTTCAGCATTACTTTATGCAACACTTTATATGTCTGGTTTTCCTATAAGTTTGGATGATTTAAAGAATTTTCGAAAATTGTCCTCAATTACTCCTGGACATCCAGAGTATAAGATAACTCCTGGAGTTGATGCAACAACTGGTCCCCTTGGAGAGGGTATTGCTATGGGTGTTGGCATGGCTATGGCGGAGGCTAATTTAAGAAATAGATTTAAGAGTAAAAAGGATCTTATTAATTATTATACTCATGTATTAGTAAGTGATGGCGATTTAATGGAAGGTGTTTCGTATGAAGCAGCATCTCTTGCTGGAATATTAAAATTAAATAAGTTGATTGTTTTATATGATTCAAATAATGTTTGTCTTGATGGTAAAACTAATAAAACTTTTAATGATAATATTTCTATGCGTTTTATTTCTCTTGGTTGGAATGTTATAACTGTTCAAGATGGAGAAAATTTTTCTGAGATTGATAAAGCAATAACAGAAGCTAAAAATAGTAGTGATAAACCTACTTTAATTGAAATTAAAACAGTAATTGGAAAATATTCTAAATTAGAAGGAACTAATTTAGTACATGGTAAACCATTAACTAAGGAAGATCTTTCAAGTATTAAAGCAAAGCTAGAAGTTAGAGATATTCCATTTCAGGTTTCACAAAGAGCAGTTGATGAAATGCAAGCTTTAATTAATAGTCGTTGTAAGAAGTTAAATGAAAAGTTTTTAAAGAATGTTGATTCTCTTTCATCTGAAGAAAAAAATGAATTAGAAATGTTTATGAGTAATGATAAAACAATTGATTTAAAAGATTTTGTATATGATATTCCTGAATCTTTAGAGGAGTCTCCACGAGATACTTCTTCTAAAATATTAAATTATATTGTTAATAAGAATAGTTTATTAATAGGTGGTTCTGCTGATTTGTTTTCAGCTAATAAAACTTATATTAATGATGGAGGAGATTTTTCTTCTGAGAATTATTTAGGAAAAAATATTTTCTTTGGCGTAAGAGAACATGCTATGGGAGCAATTGCTAATGGACTTGCTTTATCTGGCTTTAGGCCATATATTTCAACTTTTTTATCATTTTCTGATTTTTTAAAACCAGCAATTAGATTAGGTTGTATGATGAAATTGCCTATAGTTTATATATTCACTCATGATTCAATTAGTGTTGGAGAAGATGGACCAACTCATCAGCCAGTTGAACAATTATTAGGTCTTAGATCTATTCCTAATATGGAGGTTTTTAGACCTGCAGATGCTAATGAAGTAATTGGTTCATATAAAACTATTTTAGAGAAAATAAATACTCCAGCTACTATTTCTCTTTCAAGAAATAAATTACCTATTCTTGAAAATACTAAAGCAAATTTAGTTGAGAAAGGTGGATATGTAGTCCTTGATACAATGAAGGCCCCATCAGCAATTGTAATATCTTGTGGTGAAGAATTACATGAAGTTTTGAAAGCAGCTAAAGATTTACTTTCTAAAGGTATTTTTATTAGAGTAGTATCAATGCCTAACTTAGAAAGGTTCTTAAGACAAGATGCAGAATATATAGATTCAGTGCTTCCAGTAGAAATTAGAAAAATTGCTGTTGAAGCTGAACCAGATTATTTATGGAACAAAATAATATTTAATAGTAAAAATATAATTTCATTAAATAGTTTTGGTATGAGTGCATCTAAAGATGATATATATAAACATTTTGGATTTGATTATAAAAGTTTAGAAGAAAAAATTGAAAATCTACTAAAATAATACAAAAATAGACTTATCATTTAGTTATTATATATTTGGTGATTAAATGAAAGTCTATTATATTTTTAAAATTAAAGAAGAGTTTATTAAATTATATAATGATACTCCTAGTGTATTATATAATATTTTAAAAACTATATTTTATTTAGATAAGCAAGAAGTTGAGTATGGTTATAATTTGTTTACTCAATTGATAATTCCTTTTAAAAAAGATGATTTTGATAGAAAACTATTTATTGATTTACATCAAGATATTCCTTATTCTAAAAGAAAAGATGTTCATTATATAAATAATTTATATTTAAATGAAGTTAGTAGGTTGGTTGTATGTAATTATTATTTAAAATTAGAAGTAGAACAAAACTTTTCTAGTTTCTTTAAAATACTAAATAGAGAAAATAAGAATTTATTTGTATGTTGTTTTAAAAAAACTGATTTTTTCTTTTTGGATGATTATTTATTAGAGAGAATTTAGTTGTTATTTGGGTAATATTCTAGTAAAATAGTATTTAAGGAGATGAAGTTATGCTACATGATATATTATTATTAATATTAGGAATAGTTATTGGAGGTATTATTGGTTTCTTTTTAGCTAGATTTTTTATGAAAAAATATTTAAAGAAAAATCCTCCTATTAATGAGGAAATGATTAAAACTTTAATGTCTCAAATGGGAAGGACACCTAATAAGAAACAAATAAATCAAATGATGAAGGCTATGGAAAAATACCAGTAATGGTATTTTATTTGATTTTACTTATAAAATATGATATAATACAGTCGTTTAGTTGGAGGGATATATATAAAATGGATACAAGAAAGTATATTGAAAATTTATATAATTATGTAAATAAAAATGATATTACTATTGAAGAATATTATAGAGAACTTGCTGATAATTATAGAAAAAGTAGGTTTTCTTTAATTGAAGATTTTGAAAAAGACAATCCTTTTATTACAAGTGAAGATTTTTTAAAATTAACTAGTAGTAATGATGAAAATATGAATAAATATTTTTCTAATAAAATGACTAAAGTAATTCAAGCAAATGTATTAGATTTATTGAATAAATCTAAAAATGAAAATTTAGATTCTGATAGTAAAAGTGATACTGATGATGAAGAATATGAAATTTCTGATGATAAGAAAGATAAGTTTACATTATTTTTGAATGAGGATTCACAAGAGTTATTTGCTAGAGGTTATTTGTTTGAAAGATTTAATATAAGCCCTGGTAGAAAAGTTAAAGTTAGTGGAGTAATTTGCTATAGTTTATCAAAGGATGATTATCAAACTATTATGAATAATAGAAATAATGAAGTTTCTCCATATGTCGTTGAAATAAAGACAATTGTTCCTGTTAGAAAAGAAAAGACTGATGAAGAAGCAAAAAAGGGTAATTCTAATGGAATTGATTTAACTAATTTATCAGATGATGAGTTAGAATCAAGAATTCAGAATTTATGGAATTTTGGTGCACATCAAGAAAATGGATTAAATGAGAATGGTGATTTATCAAATGAATGGGATGCTTTAGTGGCAGAAAAAAATAGACGTCAAGCTGCAAAAAGCAAAACTAATAATAATACACAAAATAATTCTGATTTAGATAAATTATTATCTGAACTTGAAAATGAATTAAATGAAATAAATAAATTAATTAAAGAGTTAGAAAGATTAATTCAAGTACTTGAAAATAATTTAAATAATTTGAATGATAAGAAAGTTTCTAAACCAGTAGATTTGGAAAATGAAGATGGTAAAACTGACCAAGAAAAAGATAAAGATAGTATAGATCAAGAAAAAAATGAATCAATTCAAAATTTTATGAATGAGATAAATAATAAAATAGCAAAAGATAAAGAGACTTCTAATGATGGTTCAATTAACATACCTATTGATTCAGAAGAAACAAAAAAATGTCTTGTATATCATTATGAAGAAAAAGATAAATATTATGTTCAAGATGAATTATTTGATGATGAATTATTTAAAAAATTAAATATTAAACCTAAAGAAGGAAGTATTAAGTTTGATGGAAAAAGTTGTCATGAAATAAGCAAAGATGATCTTAATAAATTAAAAGATAAAATTGATAATAACTTTATTATTGATTTTGTTAATATTAATGATAGTATGAAAAATGAACAAAAAAATGAAAAGACTGCTGATGATAATATTTCATCTAGTGATGATATTGAGTCAATTATTGATAGATTATTTGATGAAGATAATGAAAAAAGTGAAGAAGAAGTTAGTGGTTTATCTTTGTGATTTTAAAATTAAAGACTTTTAAACAAGTCTTTTTTTGTACTTAAAATTTACTAGATATTTCTTATTATAAATTATATAATTAAGTAGGTGATCAAATGAAAGACTTTAAAGAAAAACTTAGTTTAGTGCCTAAAAAACCAGGTAGTTATCAAATGAAAAATAAAGATGGAGTAATTATCTATGTTGGTAAAGCTAAAAATTTACAAAGAAGGCTGAGAAGTTATTTTACAAGAACTGTTACAGGTAAAACTAGAATGTTAGTAGAAGATATAGATGACTTTGAATATATTGTTACATCTTCAGAATTAGAGAGTTTAATACTGGAAATTACTTTAATTAAAAAATATGATCCTAAATATAATATTTTACTTAGAGATGATAAATCTTATCCATATATAGAATTAACTAATGATAAATATCCAGTTGTAAAAATAATTAGAAATGCTAAAAGGAAAAAAATAAAAGATCATTTATATGGACCGTATCCTAATGCTTCGGCAGCTAGAAAAACAGTAAATATTATTAATAGAATGTACCCACTTAGAAAGTGTGATAAATTAAAGAAAGATTTATGTTTATATTATCATATTAATGAATGTCTAGGATATTGTAAGATAGATGTTCCTAAAGAAAAAATAGATGAGATGAAAAAAGAGATTATTACTTTTTTAAAGGGAGATAGTTCAATTATTTCAAAAAAAATAGAAGATGAAATGTTAAAAGCAAGTGAAGCAATGAATTATGAACGTGCTCAAGAATTAAAAAGTATGTTAGATGATATCAATACAACATTAAAGAAGCAAAAGATTGATCTTAATCATAATTATAATTTTGATTTAGTTAATTATTATTATGAAAATAATTATTTAGCAATTGAAATATTTTTTATAAGAGATGGATTATTATTTGGAAGACATAATGAGATAATTGCTTCTATTGGAGATATTTCTGAAGAAATAACAGAATATTTAGTTAAATTTTATGATAAAGGAGTATTACCTCGTGAATTACTAATACCAGATGAATTAGATGAAAATTTATTAAAAGATTATTTTAAAATTAAAGTTATTAAGCCTATTAAAGGTAAATTAAAAAATTTAGTTGATTTAGCAAGAGAAAATGCTAAAGAGCAAATGGATTTAGAAGGTGAAACATTAAAAAGGGATGATGATGAAAGATTAAAAGCTGAAGAAGAGTTAAAAAATTTGCTTGGACTTAAAGAGTTAAGAAGAATAGAATCTTTTGATAATTCTCATTTATTTGGAACTTTTTATGTAGGTGGTATGGTTGTTTTTGATGATTTCCTTCCTAATAAAGATTTATATCGAAAATATAAGATTTCTACAGATGTTAAAGATGATATTGGTGCTATGAAAGAAGTTATTTATAGAAGATATTTTAAAACTATAATGAATGAATCATATAAACCTGATTTAATTGTAATGGACGGAGGTAAAGCTCAAATAGATGCTTGTAAAGAGGTATTAGATTCCTTAAATTTATATATTCCAATTATCGGTTTAGTAAAGGATGATAAGCATAGAACTAATCATATAATGAATGAGAATTTAGAAATATTAGATGTTCCAAAAGATTCAAAATTATTTTTATTTTTAACTAGGATTCAAGATGAGGTACATAGATATGCTATTACATATCACAGAAATATTAAGGCTAAAGGTGCTTTATCTAGTATTTTAGATGTTGTGCCTGGAATAGGTGAAGTAAGAAAAAAAGAATTATTAAAGAAATTTGGATCTTTAAAGAAGATGAAAGAAGCAAGTGTTGATGAATTGTCTGAAGTAGTTAATAGGGAAGTTGCTGAAAAACTTTTTGAATATTTAAAAGAGATATAGTATAATTTAGATATAGGATATGTACTGGAGATGTAGTTATGAATAACAAGGGTTTTACATTGGTTGAGATTTTAGCTACGATTGCAATTTTAGGAATACTTTCTGGTATTGCTATTGGAGGAGTACAGAAATATATTGAGAAATCAAGACAACAAGCATATGATACTTTAGCAAGTAGTTCGATTGATGCAACAAAAGAGTATGTAATGGATCATCCTGGAGTTGAACAAGTATATTTTGATGATTTACTAGAAGGGAATTACATAGATAATATTTCTAATCCTAAAGATAATTCTAGTAATTGTTCTGGTAGAGTTAAAGTCAATACTATAAAAGGTTCCAACGGAGGTTTAGATGATTACACATATAATGTGTTTATGTGTTGCGGATCTGATAATTATGCTTATGAATTTCCTAAAAAAAAGCATTACAAAACAAATAATTGTAAAGCTCATGCTTATGATATAAGTGAAATAAAAGAGATAAAAGTGCTTCATGTATATCCATATAATGCTGTGGCAAATCAGCTTAAGAATTGGATGGCTGATAAAAAACACGGCGATGAGAGAATTAAAGTTAGTTCTGTTTATATTGATGAATTTAATAAAAATCCAATTAATTATTTAGGTTCAATAGGCAATTGGAAAGCCGACGTTATTGTCTTTGGCTTTTGGGATTGTAATGCAAGTAAAGATTTATCTAAGAATTCAGCACAATTAGTTGATAAATTTTTAAGTACCGGTGGCTCAGCTATATTTGGACATGATACTATAACTAAAGGATGTGGTAATCATACTAATTTTATTTCATTACAGCAATATGTTAATGTTGAGGCAACTAGTGATTTAAGTTGGAATGGAAGTAATAAAGTTACAATTGTTAAGTCAGGAATTTTTACAGAATATCCTTATAGAATTGGTAATCAAGAAACTGTATTAACAATACCAACTAGTCATTGCTATGGACAAGTAGCTCATGGAGATGTTTGGTTAACGTATAATGGAATTACTTCTTCAGCAAATAAAAATGTTTATTTATCAACATATGGAAATAATGCTTTGATTCAAACTGGACATTCTAGTGGTCAAGCAACAGAAGATGAACAAAAGATAATTGCTAATATAATTTTTTATATGAAAGCAAACCAGGATGGATTGGTATCTGATTAAAAATTATGATTGTTAGGAGAAAAATTATGAATAATAAAGGTTTTACATTGGTTGAGATTTTAGCTACGATTGCAATTTTAGGAATACTTTCTGGTATTGCTATTGGAGGAGTACAGAAATATATTGAGAAATCAAGACAACAGGCATATGATACTTTAGCAACTAGTTCGATTGATGCAACAAAAGAGTATGTAATGGATCATCCTGGAGTTGAACAAGTATATTTTGATGATTTACTAGAAGGGAATTATATAGATAATATTTCTAATCCTAAAGATAATTCTAGTAATTGTTCTGGTAGAGTTAAAGTCAATACTAAAAAAGGCTCCAACGGAGTTTTAGATGATTACACATATAATGTATTTATGTGTTGCGGTTCTGATAATTATGCTTATGAATATCCTAAAAAAAAGCTATATAAAACAAATAATTGTAAAGCTCATACTTATGATATAAGTGAAATAAAAGAGATAAAAGTGCTTCATGTATATCCTAATGATCAGACTAAGTTACAACTAACAAATTGGATGTCTGATAAAAAGTCTGGTGATGAAAGAATAAAAGTAATCCCTGTTTCTATTGAGAATTTTAATAATGATCCTAATAGTTACTTAGGTGATGTTGGCAATTGGAAAATTGATGTAGCAGTATTTGGCTTCTGGGATTGTAATGCAAGTAAAGATTTGAGTGCTAAGTCCTCTAGTGTATTAGAGACATATATGAATAGTGGTGGTTCCGTAATATTTGGCCATGATACAATGACGAGAAGTCTAAATCATCCAAATTTTAATAGGTTAGCTCCATATATGAATATGTCTTTAGATGGTGGTGGTTATAATAGATCAACACAGGTTACAATTGTTAGAGCAGGAATTTTTACAGAATATCCTTATAGAATTGGTACTCAAGGAACTGTATTAACTATTCCATCAAGCCATGTAACAGGTCAAGTTGCTAACGGTGACGTTTGGTTAACTTTTTCAGGGGTTTCACAATCTTCGTATGCTGCGACTGTTTATCTATCAACATATAAAAATAATGCATTTATTCAAACAGGAGATCATGGTGGACAAGCAACACAAGATGAACAAAAGATAATTGCTAATATAATTTTTTATATGAAAGCTAAACAAGATGGATTAGTAAGTAATAATGAATAGTATATTTTTTAAAATTTAATGTATTAAATAAAAGGTACTAAGTATCTTTTATTTTTGTTATAATATTTGTAAGGAATGTGGTAATATGAGTAAAATTCAAGTTATGGATGAAGTACTTGCTAATAAGATAGCAGCAGGTGAAGTTGTCGAAAAGTGCATGAATGTTGTAAAAGAGTTGGTTGAAAATTCTATTGACGCTAAGGCTACAGAAATATCTATTAAATTAATTGATTCTGGTGTTAAGGAAATTGAAGTAACTGATAATGGCATTGGTATGGATCCTAATGACGCACAAATGGCTTTTCAAAGACATGCTACTTCTAAATTAAAGAATTTGGATGACTTATTTTATATCGAGTCTCTAGGTTTTAGAGGTGAAGCTCTTCCGTCAATTGCTAGTGTTTCTAATGTTCGTTTGAAAACAAGTGATGGTAAAAAAGGTACTATTGTTACTTTAGAAGGAGGGAAAAATATGATTGTTGTTCCTTCTGATTTACAGCTAGGGACAACAATTACTGTAACTGATTTATTTTATAATACTCCTGTAAGACTCAAATATTTAAAAAATTTATATATAGAATTATCTTATATAGTAGAATATATAAATAAAATGGCTTTATCTTATCCAAATATTAAATTTACATTAATTAATAATGATAAAGTATTATTAAAAACTGATGGTAATGGAGATCAATTAAAAGTAATTTATGAAATATATGGAGCAGATATTACTAAGAAGATGATTCCTATTGAAGGAGAAAATGATGATTATTATATACATGGATATATTTCTTATCCTGAAGTAACTAAGGGTAATAGAAATTCTATAACAACTCTTGTTAATGGTCGTGTTATAAAAAATAATGAATTAAATAAATGTATAATTGATTGCTACCACACTTATATTCATAAGGATAGATATCCGGTAATTATACTTAATATTGAAGTTGATCCGATTTTAATAGATATAAATATTCATCCAACAAAGATGGATATTAAGTTTTCTAAAATGGATACTTTAAAAGAATTAGTTATAGATTTAATTACTAAAAGACTTGAGGCTATTTCATTAATACCAGAAGTTTCTGTTAGAGATAATTATTCTGTTAGTGAAGTATATAAAGAAATTACTGAAGATAATAATGATAGAGATTTTAAAGAAAAAGAAAATAATTATGAAGAAATGCAGCTTGATTTTGAAGTTAATGAAGAAAAAAATAATTATCAGAAAAATGAAGATTTGAATATAGAAGAAAATGATTTGCTTTTTGATGCCAACGAAAAGAAGGTACCTCGAATTAAAAAGATGATTCCACGAGGAGTTGTTTTAATGACGTATATAGTTGCAGAAAATGAAGATGGAATGTATTTAATTGATCAGCATGCAGCAGCTGAACGTATTAATTATGAAAAGATATTAAAGCAAATAAAAGAAAAACCAATTATAGTAGATTTATTAATTCCAATTAAAATAGAACTTAGACCTGATGAATTTATTTTAATTAAAGATAGATTTGATATTTTAAGAAGATATGGTTTTGATATTGATGAATTTGGGGATAATTGTGTAGTAGTTCGTACTCATCCTAATTGGGTACCTGATGAAAAGTCTGATGAAATAATTAGAAAGATAGTTGATATTGTAGTTGAAAAAGGAGATTTCGATTTTGATAAGTTTGTTTGGCGAATGGTTGCGACAACGGCTTGCCGTATGTCTGTAATGGCAAATACTTATATATCTTTAGAAGATGAAGAATGGATACTTGAAAATATAAGATATTGTGATAATCCATTTACTTGTCCACATGGTAGACCTACTATTATTTCTTATTCTAAATATGAATTAGAAAAGTTATTTAAGAGGCAATTAGATTAATTATCTTGAAAAATACTTATATTTGTAGTATAATATGACGCCTATGAAGGGGTATTTATAGATAATTTGTATAACTTTGTTAATGAATTCTATAATAAATGTAAGTTTTATAATGTTCATTTTAATTTTAAAATCTATGATTCTGCAAGTCGTAGCGATTCTTTTGTAATTTATTCTGATAATGAATATTTAAAATACTTTAATAGAAATATTTATTTACCTCAAATAAATTTAATTTTTAATAATAATTCAAAGCCTATGCATAATAAAATATTAAATTTAGTATGGTTATAACTTTATAGAAAGTG
>Ga0256404_1007094_pt1 | contig 17970 bp, 15 predicted proteins | sample RumenRJG_01DNA_FD_185990 | JGI IMG/M metagenome (GOLD analysis project Ga0256404, IMG submission 185990) | Bovine rumen microbial communities from Lethbridge, Alberta, Canada - RJG_01 | ecosystem: Host-associated > Mammals > Digestive system > Stomach > Rumen | place: Canada: Alberta | collected...
AGGTAAACAGTATGCGCTGCCCATCGAGTGTGCGCCGAATATGATGTTTGTCAACAAATCGATCCTGGACCGGGAGAAGATCGATCTTCCCGCGGAAGACTGGACATGGGATGATTTTTACCGGATCTGCAGGATAGTTACGAGAGACACCGACGGAACAGGGATCATAGATCAGTTTGGAACAGTGAATTACAGCTGGATCGACGCCTTTGACGCCAACGGAGTGGAACTCTTTGATGAGACAGGAAAGAGCTGCGACTTCACAGTTCGTGAGATTGGAGACGCAATCGCTTTTCTTGAAAAACTGAGTGCGCTTGGCAGCGGCAATTCTCTGTCCGAGAGGAATTTTTCCCAGGGAAATGTCGTCTTTCAGCCTATGCTCTTTTCGGAGTACCGGGCCTATAAGTCTCAGGAAATGAGTTTCAAGAAATACTCAGGTTTTGAATGGGACTGTGTGACGATGCCGGCCGGACCCTCCGGGGACAACTATTCAAGACTTGACACCCTGTCCATAGCTATGAGTGAGAATACCACACAGAAAGAGATGGCCTGGGAATTTATGAAACTTCTGACAACGGATCCTCAGATCCAGTCAGAGATCTTTGAGTATTCCGCGGGCATATCGGTCCTGCCGGAAGTGACGCAGTCAGAGGAGACACGCAGGAGGATCACACAGAGCACAGGCACAGAGTTCAATCTGGACATTTTGGAGAGCGCGATGGAAAAGTCCGTAACAAGGACCAGATTCAGAGGATTTGACAACGCGCAGGAGGAAGTCGGTCTTGCGGTGCGCTCTATTTTGGAGAGCAATTCCAATATTCAGATGGAACAGATCATATGGAACAGGACGATCAATAATTACCTGAAGTATATGCAGCAGAGACAATAGTAATAGATGAATATGACAAATGTCATTGTAAAAGTGACATTTGTCTGAGCAAAACGGTGACACATGACAGATGCGCATGTGCCGCCGTTTTTATATACTTTTAATCAGAATTTATTAAAATTTAATATTCTGCGCGCAGTGGGTGCAGAAAGAAAGGAGGATACGCAGTTTTGAAATACGTAGTACTGGTCAGTCACGGTGAATTTGCTCCCGGTCTCCACACGGCGATCACTATGCTCGGCGGCGAAGACAGAGAGGACGTTCTCTCCACCAGCCTCAAGAACGGCATGGGCGCTGACGAGTTCGCAGACAATGTAAGAGAGCTTCTCTCTGTTGTCGGTGAAGATGATGAGATCATCATGTTCGCTGATATTGTCGGCGGATCTCCCCTCGCAACCGCAGCGAACGTCATTGCAGAGAAGGGTCTTCTCGCAAAGACAACAATGATCGGCGGAATGAACCTTCCCCTGGTCCTTACGGCAGTTCTCGGCAAAGACGATGTCGATACCGAGGAACTTAAAGAAGAGATCATTGAAGGCGCCAGAGAACAGGTCAAGGAATTTGTTGTCGCAGTTGAAGACGACGACGAAGAGGATCTGTGATCGGAATTTTAACAACAGTTTTTTCAGGAGGTAAAATATGATTTCTTTCGTACGTGTTGATGACAGAATGATCCACGGCCAGACCGTTACAAGATGGTCTCTGGAATATCCCTGCACAGGCCTGATCGCTGTTAACGATGCGGCTGCTAAGAACCCTGTTCTGAAGGGTGCTTACAAGAGTGCATCTGACAAGAAGACATTTGTTTGGGCAGTTGACGAGTTCATCGCTAAGGCTCCCAAGGTTCTCGAGTCCAAGGATAAATATTTCCTGATCACCAAGAACCCTATCGACATGAAGAAGATCCTTGTCGATGCAGGCATTGTTCCCAGCGACGTCAAGACCGTCATCATCGGTCCTTGCAACGATCGTCCCGGCGCAACAAAGCTCGGCAACAACCAGTCCATCACACAGGAAGAGGCTGACGCACTCGAGGCTATCACAAAGGCCGGCTACGAGGTCGAGTTCGCTCTTCTTAAAGAGACCGCGATCGGCAACTGGAAGAAGTTCAGAGGCCAGTTCGGTTACACAGACTGATCGGATCTGCAAAATAGATACACGAAAAGGAGAAAGAAATGTCCATAAATTTATTTCAGGCAATTATTCTCGGATTATTCGCTTCCCTCTCCAGTATGCCTGGTCTGGGCGGAACATCCATCGGTAACTACACGCTGGGCAGACCCCTAATCGGCGGCCTTGTCTGCGGCATAGTACTCGGCGACATCCCTACCGGCATCATGGTCGGCGCGGCGATGCAGGTCGTTTACATCGCTCTGGTTACCCCCGGCGGAACTGTTTCCGCTGACGTTCGTGCCGTATCCTACATCGGCATTCCGCTGGCAATGATCGCTCTTAAGAGCTATGGCCTTGATCCTGCATCCGCAGAAGGCACAGCGCTTGCTACTTCCTTCGGAACCATGGTCGGTACGATCGGTACAGTCCTGTTCTACGGCACAGCTACCATGAACCTGATCTGGCAGCACATGGGCTGGGCATGGGTAGACAAGAGAGAATATGATAAGCTCCCTCTCGTTGACTATGTACTTCCCTGGATCTCTCATATCTGCTTCTCCCTGATCCCTACTGTGATCATGTGTATGGCAGGAGAGCCCGTTGTCAACCTGATCAAGGAAAGACTTCCCATGGATGGAATCCCGATGAAGACTCTGTTCACCGTCGGCGCACTTCTTCCTTGCGTAGGTATTGCGATCCTGCTCAAGCAGATCGTCCGCAACGTTCTTGACTTTATACCTTATCTGACAGGTTTCACACTGGCAGCTTCCATGGGCATCAACCTGGTTGCTTCTACTGTTGTGGCAGGCATGTTCGCTATGATCATCTACAAACTTAAGATGCTCGAACTCAGAAGACCTGCAGCGGCAGCTTCCAGTGCAGCAGCTGAAAACGGATGGGATGATGATGAGGAGGATATCTAATCGTGGCTGAGAAAAAATTATCCAAAAAAGCGTTAAGTTCTGGTTTTCACAGATGGTATTATGGTAACCTGACATGCTTCTCTCAGGAGCACATGCAGACATTCGGTTACCTTTGCTCCATGCTCCCTCTCTGCAAAGAGCTGTATGCGGATGATCCCGACAAGATGGCAGAGTCCATGGACACATACAGAACATTCTTCAACACAGAGCCTCAGCTGGGCGCCATCATCGTAGGCGTTACCGCAGGTCTTGAAGAAGCAAGAGCAAACGGCGCGGAAGACGTCGACAGCGAGACCATCAACGGTCTTCGTGCAGGTCTGATGGGCCCGATCGCAGGTATCGGTGACTCTCTGGTAGTCGGTACCGTTATCCCGATCCTTCTTGGTATCGCAATGGGTATGTCCGGCGGCGGATCACCCATGGGTGCTATTTTCTACATCGTAGTATGGAACCTGTTCGCATATTTCGGAATGCGTTTCCTGTACTTCAAGGGCTATGACATGGGTACTAAGGCCGTCGAGTTCCTTGTAGGCGATATCGGTACTGCTATCCGTGAAGCAGTCACAACCCTTGGCGGTATCGTTATCGGTGCAGTTTCCGCTACATGGGTTTCCGTAAGAACAAGCTTTGCTCTTTACAACGAAGCAGGCGAAGCTTACATGGTCCTTCAGGAAAAGCTTGACAGCGTATTCCCCGGACTTCTTACAGCAATCTTCGTTATCTTCTGCTGGTGGCTGATGGCCAAGAAGCGCTTCAGCCCTCTGAAGGTTATGGGACTTCTGGTTCTCATCGCGTTCGTCGGTGTTCTGATCGGTTTCTTCAACCCCGGTCTGTCCTACTAATAATTCTGATCCGGAAGACCCCGGAAACTGAAAAACGAGAAGGGGGATTCATTAAAGAATCCCCCTTTTATGTGAATAGAATCTGTTGGTGAAAGGATATAAAAATGGCCCAGCTGAGTAAAAAGGAATTGCTCGAAGAAGCAAAAAAGCAATCTGAGATGCTCGAGAGGATCGGAAGGTGGAGAACCTATTCTCTGGTTCTTTCCGCAATTGGCGTGGCTGTGGCCTATATGGGGTTTACTGGCAGTTTTCACCCGATTGCCGTTGGCGTGACCGGTGTAGTGATCATTGTGGCCGGTATGGCATTTTCAATCTTCTGTAATTTCGGCATTCGGACCGGACGGGAGAATGTTGAGAGAATATTGCGGGCGGCAGAAAACAGCAAGTAAAGCCCCGGTATTGCATTGGGGGGCTGGCAATGGTTAGATTTCAGGTCGTGTCCAGTCTTGAGAACGGACTGGATATCAAACGAGCCGGAGAATTAGTGAAAGAAGCGATCCGGAGCGGAGGGAAAGTGACGATCCGCAATGGAGCAAGACAAGGAGACGCCAGACTGATCTTTAACGTCATGAGCCTGAATATCAGGAAAGGGGATACTCTTGAATTTATGGTAGAGGGCGAGAACGAGGATGAAGAGGCATCGTCTCTGGAAAAATACGTGAGAGAGCATTTATGATCGAATGGATATCATGAAGATCGCTTTACCTGGCGGTGGAGCGATCTTTTTTTGTCCTATTTTGACGGATTCTATGGTAGTATTTTTATAAGCTTATAATGCGGGGTAAATAAGATGGGTACAATGATCCGTGAAATAGTTGGAAACAAGGTTATTCAGACAGGGGCCGCCGCGTGGGTGATCTCACAGATCCTCAAGACGATCCTCCATTTGATCGTCAATAAAAAGATCGTCTGGGAGCGTCTGGTCGGAGACGGCGGCATGCCGAGCAGCCACTCTGCCACTGTGACGTCAGTCGCTGTCGCGACCGGATTTACAGCCGGATGGGGATCACCGGTTTTCGGAGTTGCAGTCTTTATGGCGATCATAGTCATGCACGACGCAAGGGGGGTTCGCAGAGAGACCGGCAAGCAGGCCGTAGTCATCAATGATATGATCGAACTCTTTGAAAAAATGGGTGCGGGAAATCTCACTCCGGAACAGACACTTAAGGAATTTGTGGGACATACGCCGATGCAGGTGTTCGCCGGGGGGATACTGGGCGTTATTGTCGCTCTTGTCATGAATATGTGATCATAAAGGAGATTTGAGTTTACGCCATGATTCAGGATATCGCGCCTCATAAAATGGATAATCAGTTCAGAGCAGGGATGAGACCTCTAAAGGACAGTCCGGTTCTGATATTTGCCGGTCAAAAGATGGAGAACATCATGGTCCGTCTCTCACAGGGACGGATCAGTTTTCCTGCCGCATCCGAACTGCCGGATGATCTCGACTATACTTTTCTGTTCTCGGTTGACGATCAGCCGTTATTTATGGTGATCGAAGAGAATCCGGAGGCAATCCGGCTGCCGGCAGATCTTGTGCCCGTGGACAGCAAAAAGCTCCGACCGGACTTTTACCTCGGTGACGAAAACCGCCACATTATATTTGAGGCGTATACGGCGGGACAGCTTGCCAGATGGTACCACGACAACAGATACTGCGGCACATGCGCGCACAAGACGGTCACTTCAGAGACTGAGAGGGCACTGTGCTGCCCGAACTGCGGAAGGACGATCTATCCGCGCATCCTCCCGGCCGTGATCATCGGCGTGACGGACGGGGACAGGATCCTTATGACCAAATACGCCGGTAGAAGTATTCCGTTTTACGCGCTGGTTGCAGGCTTCAACGAGATCGGAGAGACACTGGAGGAGACGGTGGCCAGAGAGGTCATGGAAGAGGTCGGGCTCAGGGTGAAGAATATCCGCTATTACAAATCTCAGCCTTGGGGCATAGTGGATGATCTTTTGGCCGGTTTTTATTGTGATGTCGACGGCAGCACGGAGATCACTTTGGACAGAAATGAACTCAAAGAGGCGGTCTGGGTCGAGAGGAAAGATGTAGAGGGACAGCCCCATGACCTGAGTCTGACCAATGAGATGATGGTGGTATTCCGGGAGGGGAAAGAGCCTCTGGGATACAGATATGCTGTGAAAAAATGACACAAACTCTTGCGGGTTCGCCAAACAGGAACAGACCATGAAAGCAATGAACCTTTACCTTCTGTCCAGGGCAGCTGGCGGAGACCGATTCTCCAAACTTGCCAGGGAACTGACGGGAAGCGCATATGAGAAACAATACAGCCTGCATGAGGCGGAATCTCTTCGCGCACTGACGGATGGGATCGCCGCGGTACTCAGAAAGAGAGCGAAGGCGGGAGAGGACTGGATCTGCCATCTGGACGGATTTTATTTTTCCTTTACGATCGCGCACATCAGTAAGGAGTTCGATCTTCTCAAGATCTCCGGGGACGGGGAAGCGGTCCTTAATATTGAGCTTAAAAGTGAGAACATCGAGGAGAGCCGCATTATGAAGCAGCTCTCCCAGAACAGATATTATCTCTCCCATATTTCCCGCTCGATCTACTCATTTACTTATGTGATGGAGACCGATACCGTGTATACCCTCAATGACAGAGGTCATATGCGCGTCTGCAGCATGGAGGACCTGGCGGATGCGCTCTGCCGCCCGGCTTTCTCGGGGTATGTGGAAAAGGATCTTGACCAGTACTTCAGAGCTTCCGATTACCTGATCTCACCGGCTGCGGAGCCTGACAGGTTTCTCAGCGGCAGTTATTTTCTCACGAATCAGCAGGCTGAATTCAAGCGCAGGATCCTGGAAGTTTTTTCGGAGCCCGGAAGTTCGGCTATCGCAGTGAAAGGCACCGCCGGAACCGGCAAGACGCTTCTTTTATTTGATCTTGCCATGACTCTCTCTAAAAAGAAGAGAGTGCTTCTCCTTACAGGAGGGAACCTCCAGCAAGGCCACATAGTCCTCGACGAAAGGCTCAAGAATGTCTTCATACGAACTGCCGACAGCTTCACTGAGCGGGAGAATTGGGACTACCTGTTCCTGGATGAAGCGAACAGAATCTCTGAGGAAGTCATAAATGGGATTATGAAGTACGTGAGTATATGCGGAATTCCCTGTATCATGGCTTATGATCCCCATGTCCTTACTGACGCTGACGGCAGACTTGCCGAGGCGGAGAAGAGGATTCTTGCTTACTGCAGCCCGCTTCTTGAATTTACGGGAAATATCAGGATCAACCGGCCGATGTTCTCTTTTTTGCAGAATCTGTTCCACACAAAGGAAAAGGCCCGCAGTATAGACTACAGTTGTGTCGATGTGCTATGCGCGGGAGACAAGGACGAAGCGGCGGCAATTCTGTCTTATTACAGGGAGAAGGGGTATCGCAAGATCAATCTGCCCGGGGAGGACACGGGACTATGCGAAGGTCTTGGTGAAGAGGAGATCGTCGGAAACGAGTTTGACTGTATCCTGCTGATCATGGACGGCAGATTTTATTATGACAAAGAGAAACATTTGCGGTGCGCGGGCGAGGCGGCGGGCAAGGCGCTGAATCTCCTTTATGAGGGAATTTCCCGAACCAGGGAAAGGCTGTGTATTGTGGTGCTCGGGAACGAGAAAATGTTTGACAATATCCTCTCGATCAGGGAGCTCTGAGAGGGTCTGCGGAATTCGCGAAATTTGATAAAGTCAGATAATACGGATAATGAAGGAAACAGGAAAAGGAAAAAAACAGTTTAAGAATTCCACTGCCCTGGTCATCTATTTTCTTAAGGGGAGCACCGGCTTCTTTCTGCTGAGTATGGTGTTTGCATCGGCGGTGTCTTTTCTGGACATGGTGCTGCCGGGAATGATCAGCTTTACAGTGGACAGTGTGATTGGTGACAAGACGCCGAATCTTCCGGCGTCTGTTTTGCTGTGGCTTGAAAAAGCGGGCGGCGCAGAACTGTTCAGAAAGCAGCCGGCCCTGATCGCAGTATCTGTCATCGCTGTTGCGCTGGCCGGGGCGGTCTTTCGTTTTCTGTTCCGCTATTTCAATGAGGTGGCCGCGGAACGTTTCGTCAAACGGATGAGGGATGAATTATTCGCCAAAATATTGAGGCTTCCCTTTGCATGGCACGGCGCCAACAGCACCGGCGATATTATACAGCGCTGCACTTCTGATGTTGAGACTGTCAAAGTTTTCATCTCTGAGCAGCTTACATCGCTGATAAGGGTAGTGGTCCTGATCGCGATGGCGATCCGCTTCATGTGGATGATCGATCCTTTCATGACGGGGATCGCTTCAATCTTTATTCCGGTCGTAATCGGATACTCTCTTTTCTTCTATGCAAAGATAGGCGACGCTTTTGAAAAGGCAGATTCTGAGGAGGGCCGTCTCTCGGCCATTGCCCAGGAGAATCTCACCGGAGTCAGGGTTGTCCGCGCGTTTGGGAGAGAGCGCTTTGAGAGGGAGAGATTTGAAAAGCAGAACGATTACTATACAGGGTTCTGGATCCGCCTGATGCGCATTTTGTCCCTCAACTGGGTCACCGGAGATATCATGACGGGACTGCAGTATCTGATCGTCAACATTATGGGGGGCGTGTTCTGTGTCAGAGGTACTATAACCGCGGGACAATTTATCGCTTTCGTGTCCTATAACAGTCTGCTGATATGGCCGGTCAGATCCCTTGGCCGTGTGATATCGGAGATGAGCAAAGCAGGGATCTCCACCTCAAGAATCCTTTATATCATGAACGCGGAGGAGGAGATTGAACCGGAGGGCGCTCTGAGACCTCCCATGGACCGGGATATCCGGTTTGAAAATGTCTGCTTCGGATACGGCGATGATTCGGGGGAAGCGCTTAAGGATGTATCCTTTGAGATCCCGGCGGGTTCAACAGTGGGGATCCTGGGCGGAACAGGCTCGGGAAAATCCACACTCATGTACCTGCTGGAAAAACTGTATCCTCTTGAGGAGGGATGCGGGCGGATTCTGATCGGAGATACAGACCTGTCGGATATCAGCAATTCCTACGTTCGCTCGCAGATCGGAATGGTCCTGCAGGAGCCTTTCCTCTTCTCAAGATCCATAGAAGACAATATAGCGATCACATCCCGAAGTTACAGAAGAGAGGATGTGCGCAGGGCGTCGAAGACAGCGGATCTTCTGGAAACTGTAGACGGATTCCCGTCGGGATTTGAGACTTTTGTCGGTGAGCGCGGCGTAACGCTTTCCGGAGGACAGAAGCAGCGGACAGCTATCGCGAGGATGCTCATCAGAAAATGCCCGGTCATGATCTTTGACGATTCACTCTCGGCAGTTGACGCTGAGACCGACGCCAGGATCCGCGCCGCTCTGAGGCAGGACACCGGAGAAGCTACAGTGATCCTCATCGCGCACCGTATCACGACGATCATGCATGCGGACCGGATCATTGTTATGGAGAAAGGCAGAGTCGCGGAGCAGGGCTCCCATGAGCAGCTTCTGGAGATGGGAGGTATCTACAGGCGGATCTATGATCTTCAGATGAACGGGATCGGAGAGGAGGAAGGGGATGAATAAAGAACACGATACAGCATCTCTTCCTATGTTCGGCATTCCGAGACTGATCCCTTATCTGCGTCCTTACAGAAAAAGAGTGGTCAGGATGATACTGCTCGCGCTAGTCTGCAGCGTGATCGACGTCTCTTATCCTCTGTTCGGCCGCTATGCGCTGGACCACTTTGTCGCCGGAAAAACGCTCGAAGGCATGCCGGCCTTCATAGGGCTCTATCTTTTGATCCTGGCTTTCCAGTCCGTCATCAATGACAGGACCATGGTTGATTCGGGGACTGTGGAGATGAGCATCGACAGAGATCTGAGAAATAAAGCTTTTAACCATCTGCAGACGCTGTCCTTCTCCTATTTCAACAGCAACAGCGTGGGATATATCCACGCCAGAGTGATGAGCGATACGGGGAAGATTGGAGAAGCCGTATCCTGGAGAATGATGGACTGCATTTGGAACGGCTCTTACATTCTCTTTGCGATATTTGTCATGATGATGACAGAGATGAGACTCGCTCTGTGGATGATTTTCCTGCTGGCGGCAGCAGGAGCCCTGATCTGGCTCTTTCAGAACAGGCTTGTTGCCGCGAACAGACTGATCCGTGAGATCAACTCTAAGATCACAGGGAGCTTCAATGAGGGAATTACCGGCGCGAGGACGATCAAACTGCTTAGTATTGAGAAGAAGATGCAGAGGGAGTTTGAAGATGTGACGGAGGATTTCCGCAGGGAATCGATCCATGCGGTGAGATACTCCGCAATGCTCATATCCACGGTGACGCTGATGTCTTCGGCCGCGCTGGCCGTCGTTCTGTGGCAGGGCGGATCTCTGACAAGAGAAGGCCTTCTGAAGATCGGAACACTCTCGGTTTTTGTCTCTTATGCGGTGGGCATGGTTGAACCGCTGCAGTTTATCATCCAGAATATTTCCGGCTTTATCGCCATCCAGGTCAATATCGAGAGACTGACAGATCTTTTGGCTGAACCCCCGGATGTCGCGGACACGCCGGAGGTGATCGAGCGCTATGGCGACAGTTTCGCCCCTAAGTATGAGAACTGGGAGGAACTGCGCGGTGATATCGAATTCAGGGATGTGACATTCCGTTACCCTGACGGAGAGGAAAATGTGCTTGAGCACTTCAGTCTCAAGGTCCCCCACGGGCAAAACATAGCGATCGTCGGAGAGACCGGAGCAGGGAAATCCACTTTGGTAAACCTGGTGTGCCGTTTCTATGAGCCCACGGAGGGGACTCTTCTGATCGACGGAAGAGACGCGCGAGAAAGATCACAGCTGTGGCTTCACAGCCATCTCGGATATGTGCTTCAGACTCCGCATCTATTTTCGGGATCGGTGCGGGAGAATCTAAGATACGGAAGGCCCGGCGCGACGGATGACGAGATCCTCAGAGCACTGGATATGGTTTCAGCCAGGCACATCGTGGACAGGATGGGAGGCCTTGACAGCGAGGTGGGAGAAGGGGGAAGCCGCCTCTCCACTGGGGAAAAGCAGCTTTTATCCTTCGCAAGAGCTCTGCTTGCGGATCCCAGACTCCTGATTCTGGACGAGGCTACTTCTTCCATAGATACCCTGACGGAAAAGGCGATCCAGCAGGCGATCGAGGTGGTGACCAAGGGGAGGACCTGCTTTGTCATAGCCCACAGGCTGTCCACGATCACAAACGCGGATCTGATCCTGGCGGTCAGGGACGGCAAAATAGAGGAGAGGGGAACGCATTCGGAACTCATGAAGAAAAGAGGATACTATTATTCTCTTTACAGCAGACAGTACGAGGAGAGCATTTTGGGATGAAAAAAGGCTGCCGCCGGAGCGGCAGTCTTTTTTTTGACCTTATCTGTTTGAGGGCACGGCCTTTTTCCTGAGAGGAGGCAGAAGAGTTTCCGGAACATACAAGTGTCCGTACCCGGTGCCCAGATCAAGGCCCTTTTTGCGGCTTCCGTGGAAGTCGCTCCCCCCGCTGGGCAAAAGTCCGAACTCGGCTGCGAGCCGGGACAGATATGCAGTGTCCGCAGGTTTATAGCCGGAGTAGTATACTTCGATGCCTGAGAGGCCGTATTCGCAGAGAGAGTCGAGCAGTTCACGCAGTTGACTATCGCTCATCTTGTACTGAAGCGGATGGGCAAGTATAGGTACCGCGCCGTATTGCAGCAGAAAGGAAACGCCGTCATGCGGCGATATTTTCTCCCTGGGGACAAAGAAAGGGCAGTCATCGCCGATCAGTTTGCGGAATGCCTCGTCGATAGAAGAAATAAAGCCCTTTTCCAGCATGTACTGCGCAAAATGAGCGCGGGTGATGACAGTGTCCGGAAAGTGCAGCCGGAGACCGTTGTAGTCAACGGGATAACCTCCTTCGCTCAAAAGCCGGCACATCTTCTGGTTCCTGTAGATCCTTGCGTCCGCGAATTCCCTGAGTTTGCTGATGAATTCGGGGTTTTTCCAATCGATGAACAGTCCGACGATATGGATGTCCCTGCCCCTGTACTCGGTAGAAAGCTCGACGCCGGGTATGACTTCGGGAATGGCGGGAGAGTCACTTGGCGGTGACATCAGCGCTTCTTCCTTTAGTTTATCAGCAGCCAGCAGTGCTTCTTCTATGCCGTCCGCTGTGTCGTGATCGGTAAGAGCAATGGCTGAGAGCCCCCTTAACTGAGCGTAACGGATCAGCTCTGCGGGAGAGAAAGTACCGTCTGATTTTGTGGAGTGGGTGTGAAGGTCTATAGGACTCATATTCATATGAAAACCTCTGTTAACAGGTTAGAATAAACAGCCGGCTGTGATGGCCAGCCGGCTGTTTTGATCATCTTGTATAGGATCAGTTGCTGTCCTCTTCGCGGGACGCTTCATAGACCGTTCTCTTTCTCGCGTCGGCATTGTTCTCAAGGTAATCGTCGTATGTGGTGACCTTGTCGATGATGCTGCCGTCGGGCAGGATCTCAATGATGCGGTTCGCGGTGGTCTGAACAACCTGGTGGTCTCGGCATGCGATCAGCTCTACGCCGGGGAATTTGATCATTCCTTCGTTGAGAGCGGAGATAGATTCCATGTCCAGGTGGTTTGTGGGCTCATCAAAGATCAGGCAGTTGGCACCGCTGATCATCATCTTGGAGAGCTGGCAGCGGACTTTCTCGCCTCCTGAGAGGACGCCGATCTTTTTGACGCCGTCATCACCGGCAAAGAGCATTCTGCCGAGGAATCCTCTTACATAAGTCACATCCTTTATGGGAGAGTAGCCTGTAAGCCATTCGGTTATAGTGCGCTCACCCCTGAACTCCTTTGAGTTATCCTTCTGGAAGTAAGCCTGGGAAGTTGTCACGCCCCACTTATAAGTTCCTTCATCAGGCTCCATGTTGCCCATGAGGATCTCAAACAGAGTGGTCTTGGCGAGCTCCTGGCTGCCGACAAAAGCGCTCTTGTCGTCGTGTCCCATGACGAAGGAGACATTATCGAGGACTTTCACGCCGTTGATGGTCTTGCTGATGCCGCTGACAGTGAGCACTTCATTTCCAATCTCTCTGTCCGGACGAAAATCAATGTAGGGATATTTGCGGCTCGAGGGTTTGATCTCGTCGAGCTGGATCTTTTCCAGCGCGCGCTTGCGGCTGGTTGCCTGTTTGGACTTAGAGGCGTTGGCGGAGAAGCGGGAGATGAACTCCTTGAGTTCCTTGATCTTCTCTTCTTTCTTCTTGTTCGCTTCTTTCATCTGGCGGATCAGCAGACGGGAGGACTCATACCAGAAATCGTAGTTTCCGGCAAAGAGTGTGATCTTTCCGTAGTCGATGTCCGCGATGTAGGTGCAGACCTTATTGAGGAAGTAGCGGTCGTGGGAGACAACGATCACGGTATTGGGGAAGTTGATAAGGAACTCCTCAAGCCATGCGATCGCGTCCAGATCAAGGTGGTTGGTAGGCTCGTCGAGAAGCAGGATATCGGGATTTCCGAAAAGTGCCCTCGCCAGCAGTACCTTGACCTTCTGCGCTCCGGTCAGTTCTCTCATAAGATAGCCGTGAAGATCTGTCTCGATCCCGAGGCCGTTGAGGAGAGTCTCCGCGTCGGATTCCGCCTCCCAGCCGTTGAGTTCCGCGAACTCGGTCTCCAGTTCGCTCGCTTTGATGCCGTCTTCGTCAGAGAAGTCTTCCTTCATATAAAGGGCGTCCTTCTCCTTCATGATCTCAAAGAGACGGGAATTGCCCTGGATGACCGTATCGAGAACTACCTGGTTGTCATATTTGTTCTGGTCCTGCTCCAGGAAAGAAAGGCGCTGTCCGGGAGTGATCGAAATGTGGCCGTTCGTGGTGTCGAGCTGTCCGCTCAGGATCCTTAAGAAAGTGGACTTGCCCGCGCCGTTGGCACCGATGATCCCGTAGCAGTTTCCTTCGGTGAATTTAATATTTACATCCTCAAACAGCGCTTTTTTGCCCAGTCTGAGAGTTACGTTATTTGCTGCGATCATGTAGCCTCCTTTTTTCCATAACAAAAACACAGATCAGGATCTGCTTTTCTTATAATAGCGGAGTACGTCAGCGTAAGCAAGTAATGCTTTTCATAAATTTTACATACAGATCCTGCAGATTTTGTATAGGAGCACTTATCTTTGGTCACTAATCATAGTATTTTGGGCAAAATAGTGTTAAACTGTCTTTAAGTTAGTAATACAAGAGGTGTGCATGAGTATCAGATACGACAGCATTCTGACGACGTCCGCAGTGTTGTCCGGTCTATATCTTCTGGCGGTGATGCCCAGAATGACAAACAGACCGGATCCGGCGCCTTTTAATAAGAAGTATTTCGCCCACAGGGGACTTCATGACAACGCTTCCGACGCGCCGGAGAACTCCATGGCGGCGTTCAGAAAAGCTGTTGACGCAGGATACGGGATCGAGTTGGATGTACAGCTTACCGCGGACTTGGTTCCGGTGATCTTTCACGATCCGGATCTTAAAAGAGTATGCGGCGTGAACAGAATGGTGAGGAACTGCACGTTTAAAGAGCTTCAGGAGTATACGCTTTTTGGCAGCAGCGAGAGGATTCCCGCACTTAAGGAATTCCTTGATATGGTGGGCGGAAGAGTTCCCCTGATCGTGGAATACAAATCCGAGGATACAGATATGACTCTGTGCAGGGTGATCGATCCTATGCTCAGGAACTACAAAGGTGTTTACTGCATAGAATCCTTTAATCCTCTGGTGCTTCTCTGGTACAGGATCCACCGGCCGAAAGTGATGAGAGGGCAGCTCTCAGACGGATTTATCCATATTCCCAAGTACAGGACTCTGGCGAAAGCGCCGGCGACAATATCCGTCCAGTTTTTGATACCAAACTTCTTGTCAAAACCTGACTTCATCGCATACAATCATATGTATGAGGGAAACCTTTCCAGGAGGATCTGCCGCAGCCTTTACAGGGCGAAGGCAGCGGCCTGGACGATCAGAAGCGAGAAGGAGCTTAAAAAGGCTGCGGGGGCTTTTGATGTTTTTATTTTTGACAGCTTCATACCGAAACTGCCCGAAGGGCAGTAGACGAATGAGGCCGCGGGGCTTCATACCGCAGCTGCCGGAAGGCGGCACAGGCATGAGGTCTTTTGTCGTTTCATAATGGTAACAGCTCTATATAAAGAGTTGAATATTAAGGAGGTACGTGAATGAGCAAAAGGGTATATCTATTCAACGAAGGCAGTGCCGACATGCGTAATCTCCTTGGCGGTAAGGGTGCGAACCTGGCTGAGATGACCAATATTGGTCTTCCGATCCCGAACGGTTTCACAATTTCCACCGAGGCGTGCACAGATTATTACAATGACGGCAAGACCATCAACGAGGACACACAGGCGCAGATCTTTAAAGCGCTGGAGTGGCTGGAAGGTGTGCAGGGCAAGAAGTTCGGCGATACGGAGAATCCGCTTCTGGTTTCCGTCCGCTCCGGTGCGAGAGCATCCATGCCCGGCATGATGGACACCATCCTCAACCTTGGTCTTAACGATGTGTCTGTAAAGGGCTTTGCCGCCAAGACCGGCAATCCCAGATTTGCCTATGATTCCTACAGAAGATTCATCCAGATGTTCTCTGATGTCGTTATGGGCATGAGCAAGACTTTCTTCGACAGCATTCTTGAAGCTGAAAAGAAGGCTCATGGTTATGTATATGACACAGAACTGAAGGCAGAAGATCTTCAGAATGTCATTGCCAAGTACAAAGAGATCTATGCGGAGAAGATGGGCGAGGAGTTCCCTCAGGATCCCAAGGTTCAGCTGATGGAAGCCATCAAGGCTGTTTTCCGTTCCTGGGACAATCCCAGAGCTAACTACTACAGAATGATGAACGATATCCCTTACGAGTGGGGTACCGCTGTCAACGTTCAGTCCATGGTATTCGGCAACATGGGCAATACTTCCGGTACCGGCGTTGCGTTCACACGTAACCCTGCAACCGGCGCAAAGGGTATTTTCGGTGAGTATCTGATCAACGCGCAGGGCGAAGACGTCGTCGCAGGTATCCGTACTCCTCAGCCGATCACACAGCTTGAGAAGGATCTTCCCGAGTGCTACAAGCAGTTCATCGCTATCGCTGACAGACTTGAGAAGCACTATCGCGACATGCAGGATATGGAGTTCACCATTGAGGAAGGCAAGCTGTACTTCCTGCAGACCAGAAACGGCAAGAGAACCGCACAGGCTGCTATCCAGGTTGCATGCGATCTGGTAGATGAAGGCATGATCACTCCTCAGGAAGCAGTTCTTCGTATCGAGGCCAAGAGCCTTGACCAGCTGCTGCACCCTGCTTTTGACGCTGCTGAGCTCAAGAACGGCAAGCAGATCGGCGAGGCGCTTCCCGCTTCTCCCGGCGCTGCTGCAGGCCGCATCTATTTCAACGCTGACGACGCTGTGGCTGCACATGCTGCAGGCAGCAGAGTCATCCTGGTCCGTCAGGAGACATCCCCCGAGGATATCGAGGGTATGCACGCTGCAGAGGGCGTTCTGACCATGCGCGGCGGCATGACCTCCCACGCGGCAGTTGTCGCGCGCGGCATGGGCACCTGCTGCGTATCCGGCTGCGGCGACCTCAAGGTCCATGAAGAAGAGAAGTTTATCGAGCTGGGCGGCTACACCATCAAGGAAGGCGAGTACATCTCCCTTGACGGCTCCACCGGCAAGATTTATCTCGGCGATATCCCTACGGTCGAGGCATCCATCTCCGGCAACTTCGAGAGAATCATGAACTGGGCAGACCAGTTCAGAAGACTGAAAGTCAGAACCAACGCCGACACCCCTGAAGATGCTGCAAATGCAGTCCGCATGGGTGCTGAAGGTATCGGTCTTACAAGAACCGAGCATATGTTCTTCAACCCTGAGAGAATCCCGAAGATCCGCAAGATGATCCTCTCCGATACAGTCGAAGAGAGAGAAGCGGCTCTGAACGAACTGATTCCTTTCCAGAAGGGCGACTTCAAGGGCATTTACAAGGCTATGGAAGGCAGACCGGTTACTATCCGTTTCCTGGATCCGCCGCTTCATGAGTTCGTTCCTACAACAGAAGAGGACATCAAGGAACTCGCCGATGAGATGGGTCTGTCCGTAGAAGTAGTCAAGGCCCGCTGCGATTCCCTGCACGAGTTCAATCCGATGATGGGTCACCGCGGCTGCCGTCTGGCTGTCACATTCCCTGAGATCGCTAAGATGCAGACCAGAGCTGTCATGGAAGCAGCGATCGAAGTCAATGCTGAGGAAGGCTATGACATCATCCCTGAGATCATGGTTCCCCTGGTAGGCGACAAGAAAGAGCTCGCGTTTGTCAAGAAGACCATCGTTGAGACCGCTGAGGAAGTCAAGAAGGAGAAGAACTCCGATATCGAGTACCGCATCGGTACAATGATCGAGATTCCCAGAGCAGCTCTTATGGCTGACGAGATCGCAGAGGAAGCCCAGTTCTTCAGCTTCGGTACAAACGACCTGACTCAGATGACATTCGGCTTCTCCCGTGATGACGCAGGCAAGTTCCTGACCGACTACTACAAGAGCAAGATCTATGAGTCTGATCCTTTCGCACATCTCGACCAGAACGGTGTCGGCCAGCTGATCCAGATGGCTGCTGAGAAGGGCCGCAAGGTACGTCCCGACATCAAACTCGGCATCTGCGGCGAGCACGGCGGAGATCCCGCTTCCATCGAGTTCTGCAACAAGGTCGGCCTGACCTATGTTTCCTGCTCACCTTTCCGTGTACCGATCGCAAGACTGGCAGCTGCCCAGGCGGCGATCACAAACGGCGATGTGAAGTAATATCACAGCTGAATACGTTAAAGGACGTGTGAAAAAACGAAAGTTTTTTCATGCGTCCTTTTTCCTTTGCTGAAAACAAAGCTATTTCCATAAAAAAAGAGTATAATCCCCCCACCCCATAAGATAGCAATGTTGTTATCTTATGCGGCTGGCATAGCCTTCATCTGTTTGTTGTGGAATTTATAGAGATTCTGTCCGATAGAAACGAGAAAAACCTCGAGCCGGACGGATTTAATGCCTCTGCGCACGATCCGCTTGTACCAGCGATCATTTTTCATGATCCCAAAAGTACCTTCTGCCTGTATGGAACGGTTCATCCTCAGAAGCGCCCCGTGGATACTCTCCAGGTTG
>Ga0256404_1007095_pt1 | contig 17963 bp, 13 predicted proteins | sample RumenRJG_01DNA_FD_185990 | JGI IMG/M metagenome (GOLD analysis project Ga0256404, IMG submission 185990) | Bovine rumen microbial communities from Lethbridge, Alberta, Canada - RJG_01 | ecosystem: Host-associated > Mammals > Digestive system > Stomach > Rumen | place: Canada: Alberta | collected...
CTCTTTCTCGCTCTTTTCCCTTTCTTTCCTCTTGCAATTCCGAGCTTGTTGTTCCCGTCATCTCGCTGTTCCGTGCTGACTTTTACAATCGCCTATTATAATGTCAAAATATGCGGGATACTCCTGTCCTCCGGTGGATACCGCGGTTACGCTGATAAAGGATACTTCCTTTATCGGCTGCGGCGCAGGTTCGCAATCTACCGTCAGACAGCGCCTAATGAGGCCATCATACCGGAGCTAACAACCGTGGTCACAACGAATTCTGATATTTCATCACCGCCTGCTATAGCAGCCAGGTCGTCCTTGGAAAGCTCGCTGTTGTTGAGCTGTTCCATGGCGCTGATAAACTCTTCCTTCGTGAAGCCGGTTTGAATGGAAGCCGCCAGCGCATAGGCTTCATCCGGATTCGTGGCGTTTTTGAATTTTGCGGCCAGTGATGCATCCTGCTCCACTTTCTTAAGAAGCAGCATAATATTCTCGTTCATAGTGCTCTCCTTATTTCCATCTCAAAAGCCCTCAGTATACACCTGTCCGCCAGTGTATACCGCGACTGCGCTGATGCCTTCATTCATTGGACACGGCACAGATTCGCAATTCCCCGTCAGACAGCGCCTGCGGAGGCCACCATTACAGTGCCGGAAGCCGAGATCGAAATGGGGGTGGCGTCTGTTAGCTGAGAGCCGCCGGCCATAGCAGCCAGGTCGTCATCGGAAAGCTCGCCGCTGTTGATCTGTTCCATGGCGCTGAGAAACTCTTCCTTCGTGAAGCCATCCTGCAGGGAAGCAGCCAGCGCATAGGCTTCATCCGGATTCGTGATGCTTTTGAATTTTTCGGCCAGCGCCTCATCCTCCTGTACCTTCTGAAAAAGCAACGAAATATTCTCGCTCATAGTGTTATCCTCCTTGCAACATATTTTGAAAGCAGACGTTCGTTGCATGGCAGTCTTCTCTCAAAAAATGTCGCTTTCAGCGCTTTCGACCGTCAGATCGCCGACGCTCCGGCGATAAACGCGCCGGTAACCGTACTAGCCCCGGAAATAATGACACCTGTTTCGTCAACCCCACCGGCCATAGCAGCCAGGTCGTCTTGGGAAAGCTCGCCGTTGTTGATCTGTTCCATGGCGCTGATGAACTCTTCCTTCGTGAAGCCGGCTTGAATGGAAGCAGCCAGCGCATAGGCTTCATCCGGATTCGTGATGCCCTGGAATTTCGCGGCCAACGCCTCGTCCTTTTCTACCTTCTGCAAAAACAACTTGATCTTCTCGTTCATTGTATCATTCTCCTTACAATCGTCAAAAGTATGCCGGACAGGTCGTTCGTGGAATGGTGAATACAGCGGAACAGGTTACGCTTTCCGCCGTCAGATCGCCGACGCTCCGGCAATAAACGCGCCGGAATTGATAGAAACAAGTGTGGTTATCTGCAATAATGAGTCTGTATCAACCCCGCCGGACAGAGCAGCCAGGTCTTCCTTGGAAAGCTCGCCGTTGTTGATCTGTCCCATGGCGCTGATGAACTCTTCCTTCGTGAAGCCGTCCTGCACGGAAGCGGCCAGCGCGTAGGCTTCATCCGGATTCGTGACGCCCTGGAATTTCGCGGCCAACGCCTCATCCTGTTCTACCTTCTTCAGAAACTGAATAACCTTCTCGTTCATTATATCAGCCTCCCTCTATGTTATTTTCATTATAAACTGTGCCGGTCAAAAAAAGAATCACCCGTTTTGATGTTTTCGGGTGATTTTTCCGGGATTTTCACTTCACGGACCTGCTTTTTTCGAGATGTTCCCGAATTCTTTCCGCAAGCCCCGCAGAGGGCTGCGCGCCTCCGGCGAGCATCTCAGGCTGTGTGCAGCCGTTACACGCTTCGCAATTCTCCCGTTGGCAGAGGGCGTGGTCCAACAGGATCTTCCAGCGCCTTTCACTGTTCCACAGCTCGGGCAGCGTGTGATCCCGGATGTTTCCCAGGATCTCCGGGCAGGTGGGGAGCGGGCAAACGGAAATGTCTCCGTTCGGGCGAGCGTGCAGGGACGCGAAGATCAACGGACACGCCGGCGTGTAGCGGATGCTCTCCTGTCCGAACTGATGCTTTGGCACGGGAATCAATTCGGAATAATCCATTCCCTGGTACAGGGCTACGGCGTTGGCCACCAGGGTCTGATCCGCGATCGGGTCAAACAGCTCATGAAACCGCACTTCGTCCTCCTCGCCGGGCAGCGCCACATCAAGGGTCCGTACCAGCAAGAAGGTATCCGGAGACTTGTATTCCTTCACAAAGGTAAGGACATCCGCAATTCTGCGCGGGTCCGCGGGTACGCCGCACATCCGCTCATATCCGGCTTCATCCACACCCTGTATGGAAATCTCAAGCATGTTGATTCCACTGTCCAAAAGGCGTTTGGCTCTTTCCCTGGTCAGAAGAAGGGCATTGGTGGTCAGCTCTATGAATTGCACGATTTTGTTCTCGTGCAGATAGGCGACCATGTCCTCCAGCCTGGGATGAACCAGCGGCTCTCCGACTCCGCAGAAGTTCGCGCTGAAAACCGGGCGCGGAAACGCCTTCAGGTCATCCGCAATCTTCCGGAATGTCTCCCAGGGCAAAAGCCCCGGAACCAGGTTCTTTCTGGCGGCGTGGTTTTTCTCCAAGCTGTGCACGCAATACCTGCATCGCATATTGCACTGCCCGCTGACCCAGAAATCCATGTCTATCGGCGTATCAAAATCCGCTAACATCCATTTTCCCGCCGATTCAAAGCTGATTTTATTCATCATTGCCTCCCGTAACAGATTCTGCCCAGCCCCCAGCCTTCCTGTAGGCCTCCGTCATCGCCGCAAAAGAAGGATATTCCCCAATATGGCGGGATTCACACACCAGTGTTTCATCCGGCGGATCGGTGTTGATGAGATTGTGAAACGCTCTTGCGCGCCGGTTCAAATAGTTCCTTCCTGTGAAAGCCTTCTCCTGCATTGGATCGATATAAGCGTCCGGATGCCGCCACGCGTCCAGCAGCCGCTCGGCCGCTGCGTCCAACAGGGGGAAGCATGACCTCATCCAGATAGAGATTGGGGCTTCCGGCATTCAACGTCGCATAGCCGGTATGCGCCACAACCACGCCGTTCATCCGGGCCAGAAAGGCGAGCTGATCGGCTGTCTCAGAACCGTAGCTTGCGGAAGTCGTCGCAAATACGGCGCCCACCTTGCCGGTCAGCTCAAACCGATGGGACCAGTAGGCGATCCGGTCGATCACGTTCTTGGTGATCGCGGACATCCCTCCCATATATACCGGGGAGCCGATGAACAGAATGTCGCAGTCCAGAAGCTTCTGCTTTAAAATCCCCATGTCGTCCTGGCTGTCCAGCGGGCATTTGCCCTTCATAAAACAGTTGTTGCAGGAACGGCAGTAATCGAGCCTTAGCATATCGCCTGTCATGTATTCATAGGACACAGCTTCTCCGATGCCTTCGGCCTTTTTTTGCACCGTCTCCGCCAGGCGGTTGGAATATCGCAGGGTCTTCGAGGCTTTCCCAGCGCAGGAACCAATCCACGAAAAAATGCGAATCATGGCCGAGCCTCCCTCTTTTTCAGGTATTCAATCATAACGCATCCGATCCCCAGCGTTCCGCAAAGCAGATCCACATCAAAACAGCTCTTTATCCCTGCGGGCGTTACGTGGAACACGCCTTCCGCCCTGCGGCAGGATGCCATCGCCCCGAGAACGCGCCCCGCGGTCGTACAAAGCTTCGGCTTTCCCAGGACCTCGGACGCCCGGAGCAGAAACAGAGCCGTCATGGCGTTCCCCTCTGTGAGGGAATCCACCGGAAGCAGATCCCGCGTCCTATCCAGCGCTTCAAGGGCAAGCCGCGCCACAGGCACCCCATCGTCCCCTGCCTGCAACGCCAGGTTCCCGATCCAGGCCGTGTTATTGCCCATGGGGCTCATCCAGTTGTTATCCGCATAAGTATCATGCCAGCCATATTTCGGAATAAAGGCGTCTCGCACCCGTTTCCATCCCGCTTTCGCGGCATTCAGGTACTTTGCTTCGCCGGTGACAGCATGAGCCTTCTCCATGGCCAGCGCATAGACCGCGTCATCGTCGATCCGCTCACACGGCCCCTTCGCAAGCGCTGTTTCAGCAAATCCCCGGATACACCGCTTCCATGTATCCCGCTGCGAGATCTGCTCCGGATCCAGCATGGTAAGTGCCAGAAGGATCCCGGCTTCGCATCGGTTTTTGACGTCATTCTGATAGACAGCGTCCGAGACCATCAGGCCAAGCAGTTCGCTTAAAAGGCCTCTCGCTTCCGAAAAGCCGCAGCGGGCAAGCGCGTTCAGCGTTCCGCACAATACCCCCAGCCCTCTCAGTCCGTCCAGCATCTGCTTGTTCTTCAGCAGCCGGGGGTTTTCCCGCCGCCAGTTCGCCAGTGTATCCCACATGAGATCCAGGAAGCTTTTCATGACCTCATGCAATTCAGGACACAGCGGCGCAAGGGAATCAATATCCCATAATGCCGAACAATAGAGCGCCGCATATGCCATATGGCTGACCGTTCCGCAGTTTTCCTTCGATTCTATCATCTGGGTGATACTGTGCCAGACTGCGGTGCCGTCAGGTCCTGTGATCCTGTCTTTCAGGAGCTCCTCCAGAATATCCGCGGCTATGGTCAGGCAGCTTTCTTCTGATAAAGGCTCGCAGTCCGCTGGCCGGATTGCCGGCCTTGCTTCTACGGCAAGCGGGACGTGGCGCAGAAGAGCGAAAATCCACTGTTCTTCAAAGCTGAGCTCTTCGGGGCTCAGGCTGTTCAGGCGTTCCCTGAGATGATCAAACGGACTCTTGGAAAAGAAATCCTCTTCCACTGGATCCGTCAGAAACTCACCGCAAAGCGCGTACCCATCCGCCCTGACGCAATAGTAGGGAATATCCCCCTGCCGAAGGCAGTCCTGTTCATACCGGATGATCGATTCCGGCGCGGTATATCCCCTTTGTGTGTACGGGGCCTTCAGCATATCGAGAACCTGCTGCCTTCTTCCCCGGTCTTTCATGCAGTCGTTCTTCAGGAAATGCTGCCGAACCACATAATAGTAGGAGGTATTATGCTTTACATAGCGAATGGGAATTGCATGATAGCTCTCCACCATGCGCAGGATCTCATCCCTGTGCTCCAGCAAGCGCATATAACCGGTTCTAAATCCCTCTACAAAGGCCTGTTCGTATCCTGTTACCGGGTACGCGGTTCCATCCATGACCGGAAGGCAGTAGATCCCATCTCCTGTCATATGCAATGCGGAGTGCATGCCTGCCTTATGGACCCAGCTGGGAAAGACGGCTGTGCCGAGAACGTTGTCTTTCATCGCCCGTTCCGTTTCGGTGACATATTTCCGACTTTGCTTCCCGGTTTCCGTTCTTGCGACTTCAGAGGGCCAGAAAATGGTTTCCAGGTCCACGGCAGCCGGATATACGCCACAGGCCATGATATTTTCCTGGTGCATATCTCTCGCGCCGATTCCATGGAACAGAGCCGTCAGCATTCCGAAATTGCGAAAATAATCCGCGGGGGTTGCGCCCTTTGGAAGCGGCGCCGGTTTCATCTCTTCCGCAAAGCCGCAATCCGGGCCGCACACCACCTTTATGGCCACGGTACAATCGGAAAACCATCCCTCCACCAGCTCCGCGAACAGCCGGTCGGAGCGGCAGTCATGCGGTTTGTAATAAAAGGTTCCCGCATCGGTCACCACTTTCCGCACCACGCGCCCATGTCGATGCATATCGCCGCTGTCACCGGAAAAATCAAGGATCCGGGTAAAATGCCGTCCGCCGAACAGCGTTTCTTCGATCCGGGATTGGTAAAGGCCGATGTTCCGGAGCATTTCAACCTGGCTGTCAATGAAATTTTGCCTCATGGGCATCGTGCATTCGCCCAGCAGCGGAAATTCCGTCCTGAGACGCTCCCCTGCCTTTGGGCCCAGGGCGCGGCTGACATCGGCCGCCGCTCTATGAAGCGCCTCCGGGTGATCCCCCCTGAGGGAAAGCCCTTCCGCAAAATCATAAGGGCGCACCGCATCCATGATTTTCACGGCAAGCGTATGGGCATAGGGCAGAATCATCCTGTCGACATACTGCTTCTTTATGGTATTCTGTGCGGATGGAGACAGGGCATACGGCAGGCCTTCGCTCTGCGCAAGGATCTCTTCCAGCGACTGTCGCGCTTCCTCATGGAGGAAATCAGCGCAGTGCTCCTCATGAAACAGTTTTAATAAATCGTCTATCGTGAACATTTCATGATCTCCCCTGATCCACGGTCAGAAAATGCAGCCGCTCTCTGAGCGCATCGACCGATACAGTGCTTTTGGCCATGGCGTCCTTGATCTTCCGATACAGAACCTTTGCTTCCGGATATTCACATTCGGATCCGGCCAATTCGCAATGAGCGCAGTCAAAGCACTTCCTCTTCTGAGGAAACGCCCTTTGAAGGATTCCTTCATCATCCCGCGTGATCTCGCTTACCTTTCGGGCCGTTTCCTCCTGGAAGCGGCAGAAAAGCTGGCGATGCGCCTCTTCGGCGCTTAATCCCGCCATGCGGTATCCCGCGTAGGCCACCAGGCAGCGCAGGAACGTCCATTCCTCCGAGCCTTCCTCCTCCTGCCCGGCAAGGCGGGCAAAAACCGTCCTCGCAACGGCATACTCGCCCCGCTTCATGGCAAGCCACCCTTCGATCCTCTCCGGTGACTGTGCTTTACCGGTTATATAACTCATAAACGGAATCCCCATGGAGAATTCCACGCTGCTGTCCTTGAAGCGGCAGAAGGTCAGAAGGCGCTCCTCCTCTTCCTGTGAAAGATCCGGGAAGTGCTGCAAAGCTCTGGATGATTTCAGCTGCGTCCAGAAGTCCCGAAGCCTGAGGCCTGTGACGGGATAGATATCGCTAATTCCCGGAATGATGATGTGGAAGGAAGGAAAGCCCATATGGGAGCTGTCGCGGATCAGAGGGCGGTAGCCGTGTTCACGGGCATGGGATATCAGCTTTTGCAGATAGTCCCGATTGCTTAAGCCTTCCCATTCTGTCCACGGCCTGTATTCCCAGCCCTCTTTCCCCGCCAGAAGGGAAGGCGGATAGGCTCCGAGGCCGATTTTGGCTACGTTGATGGTGTTATGATAGGACGTCACCGCATCTTTGTTTCCCACGTAATTGCTGCGGGCAATAAAGTCCAGCTTCTTACCCTGGAAGGCCTCTGTCAAGGTTCTCTCCACGGACACCGCAAAGGAGGGGTGGCAGCCCGGCTTCATGCCAAAGGTACCGGTTTGCAGGTCAGATATGATGACACAGGAAACAGGATACCCTTCTCCCAGTGAGCAGTCCCGCACGGATACGCGGTAGCGGCCGTCCCGTTCGATCTCATCGATCAGCTTGTAAAAGCTGTACTGCCTGAGGACATCCCGGGGGATTTCCGGCGGTGTAAGATCATTCTCCAGGAGCTTTTTGTGGACATGGCGTTCATACAGCTCTGAAAATCCCTGAACCAGCGCCTCCTCCATGGTGTTGCCTGCTGTCATGCCGTTGGACAGCCCAAACAGCGTGATCACGGCAAACGGCAGCCAGACAACACGGTCTTCAAAGAGATCCACATAAGGAATCACATTGATCAGGCCGTCCTCCCGATGATAGTATTCCTTCGCAAACGTCTGAAGCAGCGTCACCTTTCTTTCCTTTGTAAAACAACCCAGACGAATCAGCAGATCCTTCAGAAAAGGATCCTCCTGGGCAATCAGTTCCTCGATTCCCATGAGCTTTTCATCCGGAAATTCAAAAAAACCCGCGTACCTGTCCAACGCCTCATCCTGCAGGCGCTGTCCCGGCCAGTTGTTCTGCATCCGCTCCATCAGTTCCGCATATCCGCTGGCGCTGGCGTATAGCATATCGGTTCCTTTGCCGTTCTGTCCCAGGCTCTTCAGGGGATACAGGTAAATCCTGTTTGAAACAGCTCCTTCGTACTGCTTGGATGTCCACTCCATGACGGTAAAAATCCCGGCTTCCTTCAGGATTCTTTGGATTTCATAGACCGTATCCTGAGGTGAACGTTCTTTGTGCTTGGAGTAATCGTACATGATCGATATCCCCTTTCTTTCGTAGCTGTTCAGAGCGAAATACGCGGCATAAGGAACTGTGCAGAAATTATTCGTACAGAATGCGCCGGATGAATTCGTCAGTGCAAGGCGGAGGAGGGAGGCGTGCCGGGGCACGCTGACCGACGACAACGCAGCAATGGCGGATTCAGACAAGCATAATGTATGAATAATATCTGCACGGGTCCTAAGCGAACCGGCTTATGAACAGCGGTGTATACCATGATTGTCGCCGTGCTGCCCTTCGGGGCCCGGCGACCCGGAAAACGTTCCGTTTTCCTAATCATTAAACCATCTATGCCAGCAGCTGCAGCAGATGCTCAAGCAACTGTTCCTGTGACACGCGGGATTCCTTCATGGCGTCCTTGATGCGTTTATTCACTTCCACCTCCTGCCGATTGACACATTCTTTACCGTCCAGAGGACATTGCTCGCAATCGAAACAGGTTACACGCGGATAAATCTTTTTCAGTATGTTTGTGAGATCCTGCACTTCATCCAGCACTCGCAAAGCCGTGGATTCCCGGTACAGAAGACGGAGCACCCGCGCCGCTTCCTCATGCTCCAGACCGTTGGCGCGTGCCCGTACATATTCCATCATGCAGAGAAGATACTCCTTCTCCGCTTCGTCCGTCTCCATCAGATGCACTTTTTTGAAAAGGCGCTCGGAAAGCTCATATTTGCCCTGCTTCAGCGCCAGTATGGCTCCGAGTCTGTCCAGGGTGAACATTTTTCCCGCGATGGGCCTCATAAACATATTCGCAAAGGTATTTTCCAGAATAGATCCCTCTTTAAAGACGATCGCGTTCAAAAACCGCTTTTCCTCTTCATCCGTCAGCTCCGGAAAATGGTTGAAGCTGTCGGCATTTCGTGCAACGGTATTGTTGGCTCGGATCATCAGCGGCTCTATGGGATACATCTCACTGAGGCCTGGAACAATGACCATGCATGCCGGGAATCCCAGATGGGAGGAATCGCGGATCAGAGGGGAAAATCCAAGCTCGTTCAGCAGCCCCAGCATACCCTTCAGGAAGCCCTGGTTATCCAGTCCTTCCCATCTGGTCCACGGCTTGTATTCCCATTGCGGTTCGCCCGCGACCAGAGTATAGGGATAAATGCCATATCCAACCTTCGCCACATTGGGGATGTTGTGATATGTCGTGGATTCCTGCAGGGTACCGAATCGGTTGATGCTTGTAGCGTATTCAATATCCTTTCCCTGGAAGGTCTCTGTGAGCGTCCGTTCCACCGATACGGCCAGGGATGGGTGGCTGCCCAGCTTCAAGCCGAAGGTTCCCCGTTTCCGGTCGATGATCATGGTGCCTGCCACAGGAAGTCCCTTGCCCAGAGAGCAGTCCAGGACCCGCACGTCATAACGATCGTGCGCACGGATCTGCTCGATCAATTCCCAGAGGCTGTATTTTTTCAGCACTTCGTCAGGGATCTGAGGCGGTATACAATTGCCGCGCAGTATTTCCGCGTTCATATATCGCTCGAAGATCTCTGAAATCCCCTGTACCAGCGCTTCTTCAATGGTATTGCCGGCCGCCATTCCGTTTGATCCGTAGACGCTCACAACCGTTTCAAAAGGAAGCCAGACAACCTTTCTGTTTTTCAGGTCAACGAAAGGAATGCAGGGGCACTTGCCATCGTCCCTCTTGTAAGCGATTCTGGAAGTATTCCGCAGATGTTCCTTCTTCTGAAGCTCAAAAATCAATCCCAGCTTATGGAAATAATGCGTCAGGAAGGGATCATTTTGTGCGAGAATCTCTTCCGCTGTCATGATCCGTTCATCCGGATGCTTGCAAAACCCGGCATACTCCGACAATCCCGGCTGTATCGTCCGAATCGCCAGCAAATTGTTCTCAATCCGCTCCACAAGCTCCGCGTACGCGCTGGCCGTGGTATAGACCTCATCCGTACCCTTGCCGTTGGCTCCCAGACCGGTGGGATAGATGTTTACGCGGTTGGAACGTACCCCCTCAAAGGGTTTGTCAACCCATTCTATCGTGGTAAACAAGTCCATTTTGTTCAGAATGGACTGGAGATAGAAAATCGTATCCTCCGGTTTGCGCTCTTTGAACTTCGAGTAATTAGACATCGCTTGTTTACCTCCTTTTTATTCAGGCTTTCTGCCTGTTACCAACAGATTCGCGCCGCCCTGCATATCCCATACGGCGTTTTCATCCGTATGCGCAGTCAGCCATTTGCATTTTTCCTGTATGAGCAGGCGATACCGCTGCGCGTCCGAAGCGGAAATCAGATCGCGCATCTGTTCGAGCCTCATGTAGGCATCCAGCTTTTTCAGTTCGGAAGCCTGATAGAGACTGATCCATTCCAGCTTTTCCTCACGGGAGACAGCGGCATTGGAAAGGCAGACCATTTTTCCGATGGGGTAAGCGCAGATATTCTCCAGTCCCCGGGCGGCAAAGAAGCGGGGAACCGCCGCAGGCTTTACCCCGGCAATACGGGGAAGAATGGAATCCAGCGTGTAATAGGCCTGATTGATCTGTTCCTCCAGCTTCCTGAATTCTGAAACCCAGGCGCACTCCGGGGGATACTCTCCGATGTATTGCATGAAGGGCAGATAGGACATCGTTGTGACGGACGCCACGCAGCCTCCCGGCCGCAGCACCCGTTTCATCTCGTTCATGGCCCTTTCCGGATCCGGAACACTGGTGAGAAAAGTATGGCTGGTAACCAGGTCAAAGGATTCATCCTCAAAGGGCAGGTTCAGGGCATCGCCCACCAGGAAGCTTATATCGAGCTTTTGCTTTTCAGCCTGTTCTTTTGCATAGGCAATAAAGGGCTCCTCCAGATCAAGGCCGGTTATCGCAACATTCTCCCCGCCTTCGGCCAGCAGCCTGGTGAAGTAGCCTGTACCGCATCCCACGTCCAGAATTTTCATTCCGTCCCGGATCCCACACCATGCCCTGACCAGGGGCTTAAGCTCCGGCTGGATCAAAAACAATCTGGTGTACTCCAGAAATTCCGGATTCTGAAAATAGACGGACCATTGCATCTTCACTATCCCCCCTGTCAGATTCTTATCACAATTCCTTACGGCTGCTGATTCCCATTTTTGCAAAGATATTTTTCAGGATCGTTTTGACCGTATTCTCACTGATATGAAGCTGGCGGCCAATCTCTCCGTTGGTCTGCCCGTCCCGGACATACTGGATGATTTCCCGTTCCCGCGCAGTCAGGGACCACCTTTCATCCATATGCTCATCCCCTGAATTATTCTTCATGTTATGCCGGAAACAGGCCCATTTCTCTTTGAACTCCTCGTTTTCGGTCCAGTACAGGGTACTGGCGTAATCCGCATCCCCATACCGAAGCATATCATCATACTCCAAAAACGCGTTCAGATAACTATCCTCCTGTCTATCCGGCTTTCGTTGTCTCACCTGCCGGATGATTTCCGTTATTTCATCATACAGAAGAAAGGCGGCGAGATAATATCCGTTTTTCCATAGTACGATTTGCGCTTTTTCAAAACAGGCCTTGCCTTCCTCCAGCTTTCCCATATGCGTCCAGCCGACAGCCAGGAAAAGCTCCCGATAGTACTGATTCAATTCCTTTTGAAGCAGGTTATCCGTTTTACCAAAGGCAGCGGTATCATGGACAAACGCAGTCAGTTTCCCATATTCTCTTTGCCTGATCAGGGAAAAACAACCGGCAATCCGATCCCGCGCAGAACCACTTAACCATCGACCGGTTTGAACGGTGATCAGCTCCTGGGCCTCTGAGAAATAGCGGCCTCCCAAATAAGCGCGGATCTGCAGAGCGTTGAGTAAGAACATTTCCGCCTCATGCCTGCGCCCTTCCTTACAGGCCTGAGCGCTCATCCGGTGAAGCGCCTCCAGCGCCTTGACGGCATCTCCCTTCAACATGCGCAGCAAGGCTGTATCACGTGCGGTTGTTAATCTGCCGTCCGGTTTCAGCATATCCTGATTGACCGCAATCTCCGCGCTTTCCAGATCAAAGCGTTCCATCGCCAGACGGATCTGCTGGTTCTCTTTCACATCCTGAATATCCGATTTGGGCCTGTCATCCGAGGCGCAGATGCGTTCAAAGGGATACTGCCCGGTCAAAGAGATAATCCTCTGATACAGCGTCTGCTTCCCGCAATCCAGGATCTCAGTCCAATAGCGCTGCACGAGGGGCATCCAACCATCGCAGTGCAACAGCAGATAATCCGTCTCCTCGTAAACCATGGGAACGCCGTTTTCCTGAAAGGCCAAAGCAACATCTTCTGACGTCAGCCGAAAGTCATCATCGTTGATCAGATTGATATTGATATTCACCGCATAGTCAAAATCGGAAACGGTGGATAAGTCCGAGCTGTCTGAACGTAAAATGATGACGATATGAAGGTCCCGCACCTGCTGAAAGCACAGAGCGGTTAAGAATTTCATGACATCGTCCGGAATGGCCGTTGCCTTGCTTTCCAGTACATAGATAATTCGAGGCGGCACAAGAGACTCTTTCATTCTGACAGCCAGGTATGCGGCAGTGCTTTCAGGAGAGTTCCCAAGGTCCTGTTTGTATATTTCAGGTCGTATTCCCTTGTGGACGCTCACCATATAAGCGCAGAACTGCGTGTAAAACGCAGGATAATCCTCCTCGCAGAAGTGCCAGACAGTCTTTGCTGCCGTTCCCTTCAGATACGTACTGACTGCCGTTGTCTTGCCTGCTCCGACCCGTGCTTTTACAATGGTCATGGGAAAATGGATGATCCTGTTCAGCTTTTGCGTCAGGCGCTTGTTAAAATAGAAGAATCCGCCTGATTTCTGTTTCAACTGCGATCACCTCGTCATCAACAGCCCCCGGGAGATTTCACTTCTTCCAGCCTCTGGCGCTCTACCAGCCTGGCAAAGTATCCTCCCTTTTCGATCAATTCGTCGTAGGTTCCATCCTCCACGATGCGGCCTTCGTCCAGCACCAGGATTCGTTCGCAATGTCGGATGGTAGAAAGCCGGTGTGCGATCACGATGCGAGTGCAGCCCATTTTATCCAGAGCTTCCGAGACTTGACGCTGCGTCTTGTTGTCCAGCGCGCTGGTGGCTTCATCCAGAATCAGGAGCTTTGGCTTTGGCGCAACCGCCCGGGCAATCATCAGTCGCTGGCGCTGGCCACCGGAAATGCCCCCCATGCCTTCTCCAATCAGCGTGTGCATGCCCATGGGCATCGCCCGGATGTCGTCGGCTATCCCCGCGATTTCCGCGGCATGCCAGGCTTCATCCATCGAAAGCTCCGGAGAAGTGATCACTATATTGGAATAGATGTCCCCGTTAAACAGTCCGCCAGCCTGCAGCACCGTGCCGATCCTGCGTCGCAGGGAGCTGTGATCAACCATGCTGAGGTCTTTTCCGTCATAGTAAACCGCCCCATGCTCCGGCTCTTCAAAACCCAGCAGAAGCCGGATCAATGTGGACTTCCCGCATCCGCTCTTTCCGACGATTGCGACATAGTCTCCCGGCTGTACCTTTAAGGAAAGGTCTTTCAGAATATAGGGAGACTTCTCATCATATCGGAACCATATGTGACTGAGCTCCACTGCGCCGGAGATATCGGTGACATTCTCTTTTCCCTCCGGGCTCTCCGGTTCCGCCTGCAAAAACGGTTCCGCCTGTTCCAGGATGGGACGGATTTGCGCGGCGGAATAGGTCGTATCATTCATGGAAGCCAGACTTCCCATCACAGCGCCATAGGCAGCGGAAAAGGCATAGTAGGATGAAGGTTCCATCCCGGATTTTGCCGCGATCAGGTACAGCACGATTGTCGAGATCAGCGAAAGGGCAAGGGTCACCGTTTTTTCAATGCGAAGCACAAGCGGCAGGTTGTATTTGAGGTTGACTCCCTCAACATAAAAATCCAGCCATTTCCCAAATACTCGTTTTTCTGAACCGGTCAGTTTTATCTTCTGCACGCCCGAGATCAGCGAATAGGTCATACCAGATTCCACGGCTGCCTGTTCCATCTGTTTTTTGTTCCTTCTTATCCTCACTTGGGTAACAAGTATGGAAAAGGCAATCGTAGCCGAAATAATGGTTACAGAAGGTATCACGAGAACCGGCGCAAAATGGAATATCTGCACAACATACAGAAGTGAAGTCAGAGACAATACGCTGGCGCTCATGACTACGCCCATCAAAACCATGCACAGTTCCGTCACGGACATCACACGGCTCCTGAGCTCGCCGGGGCTGTATCGGCGGAAGAAGCTGGCAGGCAGAGAGATCATGCGCATGATCATTGCCGCCATGACGCTGGTTCCCATCTTGACGGTAAGGCGATGCTTCAGAAGGGCCTTGATGATCCCGAAAAGCTGAGAAGAGACAGATACGCAAAGGATGCAGACCAAAATCCCCACCAGGGCATCGGTACGGCCGCTGGATAGCACAGGCCCTGTCAGCGCACGGGTGACGGATGGAAGCATCAGGCCGATCAACGTAACGACAAAAGCAGACAGCACCAACATAAACCGGTCGTTCAGATTGATGCAGCCACGCATATAATGGATCAGGTCCATGAGGCCGAGCCTTCGCATCGGCAGGGACTTATAGAAGCATATCGCGTCTGTTTCCATCTCCTGGGCGCGCTTCCGGTCAATCCAGATCTGTTCCCCCGTATCACGGTCATTATAATAATACTTGCTGACTCCCTTGCCGGGAAGCAATGCGATGGGCGCCGTTTCGCCCTTTTTATGCGCGATAAGAGGACCGATCGCGTCCTTGTACCATCCTTCCGTCAATTCAACGTTACGGCGCATCAGCCCGTAAGGCTTCAAACAGTAATCCAGCCTCTCCATGGCGCTGGTAATGCTGTCCGGCGCCTTTACAGGCCTGTAGTGATAGTATTTCAGGATTTCATCGATGGTGCCCTGTGAAACAATGCACTCGTCGTGCATGCGACTGGCAACCCGTTCGCCCAGCAAAACGTCCGTTAGCTTAATAAAGGAATCCTCCAGTATCTTCTGGTCGGATTTGCGGCGTACTTCCAATTGTTCTTCAAACCATCCCATTGCAGCGCCTCCTTATTCACTGGCCACAAGGTCGGCATAAGAACCGCCCTTTGCCATCAGCTCCGCATGCGTGCCGCGCTCAACAACCTTCCCGTGGTCAAGCACAATGATCTCGTCACAGTCCCTGACCGTGGACAGGCGGTGCGCAATCACAATGCAGGTGATTCCTCTGGCTACGACGGCCTTCATAACCTCGTTTTCCGTGCGGGCATCGAGGGCGCTGGTGGCTTCGTCCAGAATAATGATCGTCGGATCCTGCGCAAGGGCGCGGGCAATCTCTATTCTCTGTCGCTGTCCGCCGGACATGTCCTGACCCCCATTGAGCAGCCGGTGCTGATAGCCCCCGGCCATCTTGACGATATCATCGTGAATCTGGGCATCCCTTGCCGCAAGGATAATCTCAAAATCCATGATGGATTCGTCCCACATTTTCACATTATTGGCGATCGTGTCCTCAAAAACCGTAATGTCCTGATCCACCACAGCCACCGATCCCACCATAATCTCATGGGGATACGCGCTCCGGGGCTTGCCGTCGAACAGGATCTCTCCGCTCCAGGGCTGATACAGTCCTGAGACCAGCTTGGCAATCGTGGATTTGCCGCACCCTGACGCACCTACCAACGCTACGCGCTGCCCGGTCTTCAAGCACAGGGAAAAGTTTTGAATCAGCGGTGCTGCCAGAGGAGAGTATCCGAAGGTCACATTCTTCAGCTCCAGATTTCCGCTCAGCTTGGAAACCGGAACGCTATCCGCTGTTTCGCTATCTTCAAGCCCTTTATCATCGGGATACTCCATCACATCCTCCACCCGTTCCATGGAAGTCCGCATCTCCTGGATGGTCTGTCCGGCATTCACCGTTGTCATAGCAGGGTCCATAAAGGAGCTCAGAAGGCCCTGGAACATCATAACCCCGCCAAGGCTGATTCTCCCCCGCATGACCAGCAACACACCCAGCGCCAGCACCAGATAATTCGCGAGTGTAGCCAGCATACCGGGAATGGACCCCAGAAACTGGTTCAGTTTCTCGGACTCCACTGACTTTGTGTTGAGCGATGCCTGATAGCCTGCCCACTTCTGGAAAAAACCGTTCTCTGCCCCGCTGGCCTTGATAGTCTCGATCATGGCAATGCCTGACACCGTCGTGCCCCACATCATACCCTGGTCACGCTGCTGCGCGCGGGTAATATTGATGCGCTTTTCGGATATAATGCGCGCCATCAGAATATTGATCAGAAGCGTGAGGATGCCAATCGCCGTCAGCAGCACGCTTTGCTTCAGCATCAGCGCCAGATACACAAACATCATGATAACATTCAGAACCATGGGGGCAAATGTGTTGACCAATGTGCCGGCTATGGACGCGTTCAGATCCAGCCGGGACTGTATGTCGCCGGCCATTCTCTGGCTGAAAAACTCCATAGGCATGTGGAGCACCTTCCACATGTATGCCATACTGCCGGCCGCGGCCATTTTGCCATTCAGCTTCAGAGCGTTGATTTCCTTCACCCAGCTCACCACAATCTGGATCAGGACAAGCAACACCATGACTCCAATAAATGGATATAGCCACTCCGGGCTCAGTCCTGTGAGAAGCTGATCCATAAAAATCCGCGAGGTGACGGAATTGGCGATGCCGAAAAGATAGGAAATTGCCGTTGTCAGCAGCACAAAAACCACTGCGGCCCTGGTTTCCATCAGCCTTTTCTTTGCGAACGCCAGCATGCTTTTGGGTTTTCCGCCGGGTTCAAAGCTTTCCCCCGGAACGGGTGTGATGACTACCCCTGTGTAGGACTGGCTGAATTCCTCCCAGCCGATCTTCACATTGCCCCTCGCCGGATCATTCAGGCAGACATACTTTCCCTTGAAGCCGTCCAGCACCACAAAGTGATTCATATTCCAGAATAGGATGCAGGGAAACGTGCCCTCTTCCTTCAACTGATCAGCGCTGCGCCTCTGCGCCCGTACCTTAAACCCGTAGTGCTCCGCCGCTTTAAAGATATTCAGGGCATTGGATCCATCCCGGGATACGCCGCAGTCGGCGCGCACCTGCTCCAGGGGCACCCATTTCCCGTAATAAGCCATCACCATGCACAGCGAAGCCGCGCCACACTCCAGCGCTTCCAGCTGCATGACTACAGGAACCTTTGCCACACCGTTTTTTACCTGTTGTTTGATTTTCTTCTTCATAGCGTTTCTCCTAATTGCCTAACAGAAAACTGATAGGATGAACACTACTCAGGATTACCGTACCGTTATATGTCCCATCCGGCAGTTCCAGATGAGCCACGGCAACCGACCGTCCGAACGCGTCATTCGATACGGAGGCAATTTCGGTTCTCTGTCCTTCGATGGTCATAACCATGCCGGCTGTAAGCATATCTCCTCCGGTCGCAACCACCTGTGCATCCTGATCCGTGACCTGCGCAACGACCGCAGCCTTCATTTCCAGCGACCCTATGGACGCCCACACGAGCAATCCGGCCAACAACAATACCACCGATGCCAGGATCACCCAGGTGCTGGGATTGGTTACCCGCAGGTATTCTGTCAGATGCTCCGGAGACGTTACTCGATCCGGGGACTTTCTTTTAAATACCGGCAGTTGCATGCTCCGCTTTTCCTGTTTATTCAAATCAATCTCTCCCCCAATTGGTCTATTGGCTGTGTGGACGGAAAACCGCCCGTCAGATCCTACTTGCTCAATAGGATTAAGATCAGGCGAGTAAGGCGGAAGCTTGATAAAGGCTACACATTTTCGAATGTCTTCATACTCTGGCAACGCTTCGACTTCTATCAATCGCATCGTTTTCTTGTG
>Ga0256404_1007097_pt1 | contig 17958 bp, 14 predicted proteins | sample RumenRJG_01DNA_FD_185990 | JGI IMG/M metagenome (GOLD analysis project Ga0256404, IMG submission 185990) | Bovine rumen microbial communities from Lethbridge, Alberta, Canada - RJG_01 | ecosystem: Host-associated > Mammals > Digestive system > Stomach > Rumen | place: Canada: Alberta | collected...
TAAAAGCTCTCGAAGAGTTTGCTGAGTTCCGCTTCCGGCACGCCGGGGCCGTGGTCGGCAAAGCGCACGACGGCCGTCCTGCCGCTCGCGTCCTCTTTTTCCTCGCCCTCTCCGATGGAAATATCGACGGACGGCTGCTCGCCGCCATACTTGCGGCTGTTGCCCAAGATATTCTCCACGACGCGCTGGAACTCCTGCGGATCGAGGCGGACAAGCAGCGGCTCCGTGTCATCGAATGGCTCCAGATGCAGCGCGAGTCCCTGGTCTTCATACCACGGTGCGCGCTCAGCAACGAAATCTGCGAAATACGCGCGCAGGTCGACGGTCGCCTGATCGAATTCTACGCGGCCGAGATCGAGCTTCGAGAACAGAAAGAGATTTTCCACGAGATGCTGCAGGATTTCGGACGACCGATAAATCTGCGTCACATAGTGCGTGCGCTTTTCCTCCGTCCGCGCGATGCCGTCAAGGATGCCGCTCGCATAGCCACGCAGTGCCGTGAGCGGCGTGCGCAGGTCGTGCGAGATGCCCGCGAGCAGCTCCTTGCGGTTGCGCTCGTAGCGCTCGCGTTCCTCGCGCGCCGCCCGCAGGCCGCGCCGCATGTCGTCAAAGCTCCGGCACGTCTCGCCGATTTCATCGTCCTGCGCCTGCGTGCCCTCTGGAACGGCTGGCACATCGTAGTTGCCATGCTCGATGGCCGCCGCGCTCCGCCGCATGGCAGCGAGCAGCCGCAAGACCTGATGCGTCAGGATGCGCGCAAATGCCACGCCGAGCAGCAGCGCCGCGAGCAGGCCCGCGCCAAAGATGGCATAGAGCAGGAAGCGCCCCTGGCGCTGGACTTCGCGCTGCGCTTCTGTCAGCGGCGACTGCTTGATGGGCACATCGCCTGCCGCATAGACTTCGACGCTGCTTCCTTCCATCCGGTTCGTGCGATACGTATAGGCAAAGCCGCTGTCATCCCAGACGAGCGCAGAATGACCCGCGCCCGTCTTGCCGAGTGTCGCCGCCTCGATGACGGCAGGCTCGGCACCGTCCGAGCAATAGATGTCCTGACCGTCCTGCCGCACGAACACGGAGATGCCGCTCCCTTCGAGCAGCCAGCACTGTTCCTGCATTTCGTGAAAGTTAAACACAGGCCGGTCGGCGACATCGCGGATGCGCCCGAGCGCGAAATGGACGGCAATCGGCGATGTCTTCGGCCAGAGCTGCATGGCCCAGCTTTCCCAGCCAGAACCCAGATAATTGATACTCGCAAAAATCAGCCCGCCGAGCGTCGTGAGCACGAGCATCGGCAGAAACGTCAGCACGAATGCCATCGCAATGAGCCGCTTGCCGAGCGGCACATTCCGAAAGTGATGAAGATGCATCCGCACCTCTCCTCTCCTCATTTTCCTCCATCCTACCGCGAAAGGATAACGATTGGATAAACGGCTCTGCGAACGGGCTTCTTACGCGCCTTTCCGCAGCAGCAGCCACGACGAGGCAGATGCCGCGAACGGGACGGTCAGGATGACGCCGATGCCGCCCGAAAGGCCCTGCATGAGCACGATGTCGAGGCCGTTGGAATTCAAAAGCTGAAGGAGCGGCAGGTCGTAGACGTAGTCGATGACCCACGCGCCGAGCGAGCCGCCGAAGACCGCGAGAATCAGCGTTGCGGCCATCGTGCCCATGACATCCTGCCCGACATGCATGCCGCTCATGAAAAGCGCCTTCCGGTCTTTCTGTGGATTGGCCGCATGGAGCTCTGTCACGGCCGCCGAAACATCCATCGCGATGTCGAGCACCGCGCCGAGACTCGCAAAGAGGATGCCCGCGAACAGCAGCCCGCCGACATCAATCTTCGTGTTCTGCGCGACAAAGAGCAGTGATTCGATGTTCGTGACATTGTAGCCCGAGAGATGCGCAGCCTGCCCGAAGAGCTCGGCCGACAGCCCGGCCGCCACGACGCCGCCGAGCGAGGCGAGCCCTGCGGCCAGCGCTTTCCGCGTCGTGCCGCAGATGAGCCAGACCGTCATCGAAAGCACGAGGCAGGCCGTCACGACAGCAGCAACAATCGGCGCAACGCCGTGCAGCAGCAGTGGAAAGAAGAAGAACAGGAAGCAGGCGAACGTCAGCGCGAGCGCGAGAACGGACTTCACGCCCTTCCGCCCGCCGACGACGGCCAGCAGGAGGCAGAAGAACAGGATGAAGCCGAAGACGGCTTTCGAGCGGTCATAGCTGTAGACCGTGCAGGACGTGAGCTCGCCCGCGCGGCTCGCCATGACGATGACCTGCATGCCGGGCTCGCAGACCGTACCGAAAAGAAGGCCATTCGGACAGTTCGCCTCGACTGTCGTGCCGTCCTCGAGCCGGAGCTGTACAATCTGGTCGCCGATGCGGCTGCCATTCTCCTGCAAGTTGTCGCGCACGATTTCCGTGACCGTCGCCCGCTCGAACGTGCGCCCCTGCGTATTGACGAGCTGCGGCTTTGCGACGTCATTGAGCTGGACACAGAACGCCACGAGAGCCAGCATCGCAAAGACAAAAAGCAGACGTTTGAAAAATGGATGTTTCATCTAGAAAACGCTCCTCGCAAAAAACTGCCTCCCCTCGAAAAGAAGGGAGGCAGCCTGTTGATCCAATGATATCGTCAGCCCTCGTGTCAGTCTTTGACAATGCTGTACGATTCATCAATCGGCTTGCCGGTTTCCACATCGTACGTATCAATCGTGAAGGAGTTTTTCGTGATGTGGATGACGGAGTACGTCGGGCGCCAGTCCTGATTGCGCGCCGCGATGTAGTCCTGCTGCTGCGGGATGAGCTCGTAGAACTTCGAACCCGTCGCAGAGTTCGACGACATGTAGAACACGCCTTTCGGGTTGCGGAGCGTGCCCTGCTTCATGTCGGCAATCGTGTAGCAGAGATTCTGGCTTTCATAGATGGACTTCTTGTCATTGTCTTTCATCGCCGCATCGATGAGGTTGTGATGCTGGCCCTGCTGGCCCGCGACCTTGTACTCGGCGAAATCTGCATGCTGCTTGCCATCGCCAGAAAGCTGGTACGTGCGCGCATACGTGTGGTCATGGCCCTGCAGGACAACGTCGATCTTGTTCGCGTCATAAATCGGCGTGAGCTGCGTGCGGAGCAGGATGCCGTCAGAATCGGAGTGATCCTTGCCGCTGCCGTAGATGTCCTGATGCATGACGACGATGCGCCACTTCGTGTCCGGATGCGCCTTGATGGCTTTCTTGATCAGCGCCTCATGGTCGGCCGCATTGTAGTTGTTCGCATTGATCATGATGAAGAGCGCGTTGCCATACGTGTAAAAATAGCCGTGGCCGGCCGTCGTCGGCGTCGCTTCCTCCGTGAACGGATTCGGCACGTTGAAATGGTTCTGGTAGCCCGCCGTCATGCTGTCATGGTTGCCGATGCTCGTCGCTTCCGGCAGGCTCCTGAGCGCTTTGGCCGACAGATAGCCTGCATACTGCATCTCCTGCAACTGAATCTTGCCCGCCGACTGGTCTTCGGCCGGCTCGTTGATCTGGTCGCCCGGGGAAACGAGGAAATTGATTTCCGGATGCTGCGCGAGCGCACTGTTCAGCGTCTTGTTCCAGTTGTAGGCATCGTTGCGAGCTGCGAGCTCGCCGTCCTGCTTGTTGCCTTCGGAAGACGTCTGCCCCTTCGATGCGCCAATCTGCGGGTCGCCGACATACATGAACGAGAAGTCGTCCGGATTGCCTGTCTTGAAAGACTGCACATCCTTCCAAGCGCCATCAACCTTCACCTGATAATAGTACGTCGTCTCCGGCTTCAGGCTGCGGACCGTGACCTTGTTCGTGAAGAACTGCACGCCGTCCACGACGCTGCCTTCCTTCGATGTGCCCTTCCAGTCCGCGGCACCCGTCATGTCCGCATTTTCCGAAATGCGGACTTCGGCATGCGTCGGCTGCTCTTTCGAGTACCAGGCGAAATTCATCTGCGACGCATTCTTGCCCGGTGCCATCGAGACCTGCTCATAATCCGTCTTGATGGTTTCCCAGCTCGTCTTCCACTGGCTCCAATTCTCGTCACCGGCCTGCGTCGCCACGACGGCATCCGGCGTCAGCGACGCATCGCTCCAATGCTCTGTCGCGGCATACGCCGTCGAAGCGGCACAAAGTGCTGCGAGGATGTACGCGGTCAAACGTTTCTTATTCTTGCAAAACTGCATGATATAGAAGCCCTCCTGTCCGATTCCTACGAGATGAACATCATTTATATTCACCTTAGCACAAGGTGGGCGCCTGCCTGTTACGTGCATGTAAAAAATGTGTTATCTCTCAAAGGCAAAAAAACACGGAGCTGCCTGTGTGTGAGAGCAGCCCCGTGTGGGGAGGGCAAAATTGTTTTCGCTCAGTGCTCGACAATGATACGGCCGAGGCGGGCATTGTTGAAGTAGTTCAGCACCCATTTGAGTGCGACCGAGACGTTGGCGTACGTACCGGCGAGGCGGATGAGATGCACCCAGAGCCATGCCGACCAGGCGAGGAAGCCCTTAGCCTGAATCTTGCCGACCGAGAGCACAGCCGAGCTGCGGCCGATGGTCGCCATCGCACCCATGTCTTTATAATGGAAGATTTCCGCATCGCGGCCCGCGAGGCGTGCGAGGATGTTCTGTGCGCAGGTGATGCCTTCCTTCATCGCGACGGGCGCGACCGTTGCGAGCGGGCGTGCGCCCGGCTGCTCCGTGAAGCTCGCGCTGTCGCCGATAGCGTAGACATGCGGCAGGCCTTTGACCGTGAGGTCTTTGTTCACAATGATGCGGCCGCCGCGGTCATAGTCCGCGCCGAGCGCCGCCGTCACCGGCGACGCCTTGACGCCTGCCGCCCAGATGACCGTCGCCGTCTGGATGGTCTCGCCGCCCTTCAGCGTCAGCGTATGGCCGTCGTAGTCCGTGACCATCGTCTCGAGGCGCACATCGACCTTTTTCTTGCGCAGCAGGTCAGCCGTCTCCGCGCTGAGCTTCTCCGGCATCATCGCGAGCAGGCGCGGCGTGCCCTCGAGCAGCTTGATATCCACTTCCGAGAAATCGAGATGATGGTAGCCGCTGCGCATCGACTTGTAGATGAGCTCCGAGATGGCACCGGCTTCCTCGACGCCCGTCGGGCCGCCGCCAACGCAGACGAACGTCAGCAGTTCCTTGCGGCGCGCGGGGTCTTGCTCCTGATCCGCGAGTTCGAGGCAGCTGATGAGCTGATTGCGGATGTCGAGCGCCTCCTGCATCGTCTTCATCGGGAATGCATGCTTCGCGACATTCGCGTTGCCGAAGAAGTTCGTCGTCGAGCCCGTCGCGATGACGAGTTCGTCATAGGCGACATCGCCATGATTTGTCTGTACGACCTTGTTTTCCGTATCAAAGCCCGTGACATCGCCGAGGCGGAAATCAACATTGTCCACATGGCGGAAGAAGTCGCGCACGGGATATGCAATCTCGCCCGTCGCGAGCGTTGCCGTCGAGACCTGGTAAAGAAGCGGCGGGAACAGCTGATAGTTGTTGCGGTCAATCAGCGTCACATGAACGCCTTTCTTTCCCGCGAGCTCCTGCGCGGCACGCACGCCGCCGATGCCGGCACCGACAATGACGATTTCTGCATTCTTCTTTTCCATCGAAATGTCCCCCTCAGAACTCATTTCGTTACGTTCTTTTCTTCACATGGTTATTGTATCGCATTTTTCAGATAAATTCCAATTATTAATAAACATGAGGTATAAAAGAAAGCTATTGTGACAAAGAAAAAGAGAGGTGCCGCACCGAAGTGCGGCACCTCTCGCCGATGTTCCGGATCAGCCGAAGCGCATGAACGAGCCCTGCTTGTCCATCTGCCAGCGATGGAACAGGCTCTTGTCTTCGCCTGCGCGCTCGTACGACACGCAGATGGCCTGGCCCGAGCCCCAAGGCTCATTCGCGAGGCGCTCTTTCAGCGCGTCCATGAAGTCGCGCGTTGCCTGCGGGCTCGCGCCGTCCGAAAGCTTGACGAGCTCGATCTTGCCCGTGCGGCTGTCGTACGTAATCTTCCCGTCGAGTGCCAGGTCATGACCCAGGCTGTAACTGATCTCTTTCTTTCCGCGCTCCTCGCGCGTCACCTCTACCCATGCAAACATCTTGCTCGTCCTCCTTCTTTTTTCTGGGGCGCTGCCCATCAGCGCTCCCTTTGTTGTCTCTACTATACAACACATTTCGCGTTTTGTATACAGAATCCAGAAAAGTCATGTTACATGGTGACAGGATGGTTTTCAAGCGATGCCATGCGCTTCGGCCGCTTGTTCTTCCTCGGGTTCGTCCGCGACATCCGTGCCCCGCACGCGGACAGCACGCTCGCGCACTTCCCACATCGCCGCGCCATAGCAGCGGAACATGTTCTCGAGGACAGAGAGCTCCGCGCGCGGTTTCTTCTGGAAAAACGCTTCAATCTGCTGCCGCGCCGCCGTATCATCCTCGTCATAGATGCCGAGCAGGAGCCTCTTGACGAGACGATGGCCGCGGCTCTTTTCGCAACGGAGCGGCTGCAGCAGGAAGGCGTAAAGCTTCTCGAGTTCGGCGACGAACTCCGAGAGGCGGAGCGTCTGTGCGCTCTGCAAGCGCTTCATATAGATGGAGACAATCTGGCCGGTCAGGAGCTTCGCGTCGATTTCATGCGGCATGAGCTGCTTGATCTTGAAGAGACGGCATCCGCGCTGCTCGAGGTCGTCCGCAATCATATCGTAGGCTTTGAGCCTTTCGGGCCAGAACCTCGAAAACAGACGGCGATAGAGCCTTGCTAGCGGAATTTTCCCACGATCCATGATACTCCCTCACTTTTCTCTACTCAAAAGGTATTGTCTGGATGCTTTTACTGCATGATATGCGCCGCATCTCTCTCGTCTTTTACCGATAGTTTCGACATGCTTGGGCAAAAATCCTACATGATTTCTCTTTTTCTTGAAAAATTTTTTCTGTCTTTGCACCTGTTTCGTTTTGTTGCCAAAATTCCGTGAAGATTTAGCTGTAACTCTGTAAAGAAACAGCGGACCATCCTCCTTGGATGGCCCGCTGCATGATTCTGTCAAAGCACAAGATATTAGGATTCGGGATTCAATTCGTAGAGCAGCGTCACCGGCCCGTCATTGACGGACGCGACCTGCATGTCGGCACCGAACTCGCCGTGTTCCGGCGGGAAGCCGAGGTCACCGAGGCAGGCGAGGAAATACTCGTAGAGCGGCTTTGCGAGCTCTGGCTTCGCCGCATGGGAAAAGCCCGGACGACGGCTCGAAAGGTCGGCATAGAGCGTGAACTGCGAGACGACGAGGATGCGTCCGCCGACCGCTGCGATGTCGCGGTTCATGCGTCCCTGCTCGTCCTCGAAGACGCGCAGGTGCACGATTTTTTCCGCGAGCTTTTCAGCGACGGCCTCCGTATCATTCGGCCCCACACCGAGCAGCACGAGATAGCCCTGCCCGATTTCTCCGTTCACTTTCCCTCCGATCGTGACAGATGCGCTCTTGACGCGCGTGACGACCGCGCGCATTACTTGCCCGCCTTCATGCGGTTGACCGCGCTGAACAGCGCCTGGATGGATGCCGTGATGATGTCGGTGTCCATGCCAGCGCCCCATGTGACCTTGCCGTCCTTGCCCGTGATGCCGATGTAGGCCATCGCGCGGCTCGACTGGCCGAGCTCGAGCGCATGCTCGCTGTACGTGAGGTCTTTGTACGTGACGCCGAGCTCCCTCTGGATGGCATTCGAGACCGCGTCGAGACGGCCGTTGCCGCGTGCGTCAAACGTCTCATGCTTGCCATCGATTTCGACTTCGACCGTGCCGCTGCGCGTGCCATCCGGCTCCTTTTTGAGCAGGAAGTCGATGAGCTTGTACGGCGTCTCGATGTTGACGTACTCGTCCTGGAAAATCTTGTAGATTTCGTCCGGCATGAGCTCCTTGTGCTTGTGGTCGGACACGCCCTTGACGCAGTAGCCGAAATCCTCGCGCATCTTCTTCGGCATATCGATGCCATACTTCTTCTCCATGATGAAGCCGACGCCGCCCTTGCCGGACTGGCTGTTGATGCGGATGACGTCGCCGTCGTACTCGCGGCCGACATCCTTCGGATCGATGTAGAGGTACGGCAGCGTCCACTTATCGGGATTCTTCTCGTCCTTCCACTTCATGCCCTTCGCGATGGCATCCTGATGCGAGCCCGAGAACGCTGCGAAGACGAGCTGGCCGGCATACGGCTGGCGCGGGCCGACCTCCATGCCCGTCAGCGTCTCATACGTCTCGACGAGCTCCGGCATGTTCGAGAAATCGAGCTGCGGATCGATGCCGAGCGCGAACATGTTCATGCCGACCGTCACGAGATCGACATTGCCCGTGCGCTCGCCGTTGCCGAACAGCGTGCCCTCGACGCGGTCGGCGCCCGCGAGCAGGCCCATCTCCGTATCGGCCACGCCACAGCCGCGGTCATTGTGCGGATGGAGCGACAGCACGACGCCGTCACGGTACTTGAGGTTCTGGTTCATGTAGGCAATCTGCATGCCGAAAACATGCGGCATGCTCATCTCGACCGTCGCGGGCAGGTTGATGATGGCCTTATGGTCAGGCGTCGGCTGCCAGACATCGAGCACGGCGTTGCAGACCTCGAGCGCGTACTCCGGCTCCGTGCCCGTGAAGCTCTCCGGCGAATACTCGAAGCGGTAGTTCGCACCCGACTCTTCCGTGAGCTCTTTCAAAAGCTTCGCGCCATCGACGGCCATCTGCTTGATTTCCTCTTTCGACTTGCGGAAAACCTGCTCGCGCTGCGCGACCGACGTCGAATTATAGACATGGACGATGGCATTCTTGACGCCCTTCAGCGCCTCGAACGTCTTGCGGATGATGTGCTCGCGCGCCTGCGTCAGCACCTGCACCGTCACGTCATCGGGAATCAGATCGTCCTCGACGAGACGGCGCAGGAATTCATACTCCGTGTCAGAAGCCGCGGGGAAGCCGACCTCGATTTCCTTGAACCCGACCTTCAGGAGCATCTTGTAGAACTCGAGCTTCTGGTCGAGGCTCATCGGGATGACGAGCGCCTGGTTGCCATCGCGCATATCGACGCTGCACCAGATCGGTGCATGATCCGGCGCATCCTTCTTCATCCACTCCGTGTCAATCGTCGGCGGCATGAAATAGCCCTTGCTGTACTTCTGATAATTCTTCATTTAGATTCCTCCCAAAATAAAAAGCCTTTCATCTCCTCAAAGAGACGAAAGGCTCTGCCTTCGTGTTACCACTCTGCTTCGCGTCCCTCTCACGAGAAACGCCTCATCCGGATACATCCATATCCTGCTCTTTGCTAACGGGGAGCTTTCCGGCGCCGCCTACTCGTCTATCCATCAAGACGTTCAGCGGGCTGCTTCGAGGCGAGTTCCGTCCGCGCATCGTCGCATCCTTCCACCAACGAAAGCACATTGCTTTCTACGGATGCTCTCTATCCACTCCGCGCGACTTACTATTCCTCTGCAACGCATTTCAGATGTAAAGTTGTTTCATTGCTTGCTATCCTATCATAAAAGCGGCGGGGATGCAAGCATTTTCCGCAAAATCTACAAAAAAGTCAGCGCACTCCGCCGTTCAGGAACGCCTCGATCTGCTGCTCCATGCAGGACGCGATGCTTTCCCGATCCTGACCCCAGGCCTGGTACCATTCGACGGACTGATCGACAGCCTCGCGGATGTGCCAGCGCGGACGCCAGCCAAGACGTGATTTGAGCTTGCTGCAGTCGAGCTTCAGGAACGATGCTTCGTGTGGAGCATCGCCGTCTGTCTCGGGATGCTCCCAGCTTGCGCCCTTGCCCCAGGCCGCGCAGAAGATGTCCATGAGCTCGCCCGTCGTGACGCAGTCCTCATCATCAGGGCCGACGTTCCAGCTGCCTGCAAGGCTCGCATCCTCGTACTGCCGCATCGCAAGCAAGAGATACGTCGTGACCGGCTCGAGCACATGCTGGTACGGCCGCGTCGAATACGGATTGCGCACCTGCACGGGCGCGTCCTGCCGCGCCGCCCGCACGGCATCCAGCACGATGCGGTCCGGCGCGAAATCGCCGCCGCCGATCACATTGCCCGCGCGCGCCGTCGAGACCGCCACGCCCCTCTCTCGCAGGAAGCTCTTGTCATAGCTGTGCGTCACGAGCTCCGAACACGACTTGCTGTTGCTGTAAGGATCGTATCCATCGAGCGGCTCCGTCTCCCGATAGCCCCAGCACCATTCGCGGTTCTCGTACACCTTGTCCGTCGTCACGTTGACGACGGAGCGCACCGTATCCGACTGCCGCACGCATTCCAAGAAGTTCACCGTGCCGAGCACGTTCGTCTCATACGTTTCAACGGGGTATTGATAGCTCAGCCGCACGATCGGCTGTGCCGCGAGATGCATCACGATTTCCGGCTTTGCAGAGGCGAACGCCCGCTTCATCGTCACGAGGTCGCGCACATCGCCATGCGACGTGTGCATATCCTCGAGCACATGCGAATACACGAGCGCCGCCATGCCCTCCTCCGTCGATGCATCGAGCGCATACCCCGTCACCTCGGCCCCCGCCATCTCGAGCACCTTCGACAGCCACATGCCCTTGAAGCCCGTATGCCCCGTGACGAACACGCGCTTGCCGCGATAAAACGACGAAAGTTCCTGCAATGTCATGTCCTTCATGATTTCACGCTTTCTTTCATCATCCGCCGGATTCCGTCCTGCAGCGATACCTCCGGCTGCCAGCCTGGCAGGATTTCGCCGCCCTGCCACGGATGCATGACCTCGCGTACTCGATACGGCCGCCCGCCCCATTCGATGGAAAGCGGCTTGCCGACCGTCTCCGAAAAAATTTGTGCGAGTTCCCGCAGACTATGGAGCTGGCAGGAACTCAGACGATACTCTTTCGCAAGCTCCCTTCCTGCTTCCAGCATAGCGGCCAGATGCCAGAATCCTCGTACAACATCATCGATATAAAGAACATCCATCTGCTGCTCGCCCGGCGACATCGCAAGCTTTTCACCACTCTTGGCAATCTGCGCAAACAAAGCAAAAATCTTGCGCCGCAAATCGTTCGGGCCATATGTATCTGTAAATTTCAACGTGCAGAACCGCAGGCCGCACACCTCAACATAGTATTGGGCAATCGCAACAAAAGCCTCTTTTGTCGCAGCATAGAGATTGACAGGATGATACTCCATCCCTTCCGCTTCATAGTTCTGCCAAGTAGAGCCGGTATTCAAGAACCACTGCACATCGCTTTTCGACGCTGCCTCGAGCACGGACGTTCCAAACGCAACATTCGAGGAAACGAGCCGTTCGATGTCCGAACTCTTATGGCTTGGCAGATAACACGAAGCCAGATGCAAGATGCCCGTGATTTTCTTCTCGCGCAAGAATGCCGCCAATGCATCGATATCGCCATCAAAAACATGGATGCCATCGCATACGATCCGCGAACAATCCGTCGTCGGACGCACGAGCACATAGCAATGACAATCCTCAGGTACACGACGCAGGAGATTCCTCCCAATGAATCCCGTCGCCCCTGTCAAAAGAACCTTCATGCTGTCACCTCATCGTTCTCATTCCATTCAAACTGTCATTTTCACGGCTTCATGCACAACTTCTGCCATGTCGTCCAGTTTTTCATCCGTCATGCCGGGATACACGCCAATCCAGAACGTATCCTTCAAGATGCGGTCTGTGTTCTCCAGTCCGCCGACGATACGATAGCCGCATCCCTCCTGTCGCAACACGTCAAAGCAGGGATGCAGCGTCAGATTGCCTGCGAACAGTCGGCGCGTCTGCACGCCCTTCTCTTCGATGGCACGCACGACCTTCACGCAATCCACGCCTTCACGGCAAGTCATCAGGAAACCGAACCAGCTCGGTTTGGAGTTTTCACACGGCTCTGGCAAGATGAATGCATCACCAAGATCTGCCAGCAAGTCATGCAGACGCTCGAAATTATGACGGCGCCGCTCCGTAAACGACGGGAGCTTCTTGAGCTGCGCACAGCCGATTGCCGCCTGCATATCCGTGACCTTCAAGTTATATCCGAAATGAGAATACACATACTTATGATCGTATCCGAGCGGAAGCTCTCCGAACTTCCGGTCAAAACGATGGCCGCAAAAATTATCCCTTCCCGGCGGGCAGATACAGTCGCGTCCCCAGTCCCGCATGGAACGGACAATCTTTGCCAACAAGTCGTTATCCGTATAGACAGCACCACCCTCGCCCATCGTCATATGATGCGGCGGATAGAAGCTCGACGTGCCGATATCGCCAAACGTCCCCGTGAACCGCTCTTCTCCATCGAGCGTATAACGAGACCCCAGAGCATCGCAGTTATCCTCGACCAGCCAGAGGTCATGCGCATCACAAAAAGATTTGACCGCCTGAATATCAAACGGATTGCCGAGCGTATGTGCAAGCATGACCGCCTTCGTCTTTTCCGAAAGCGCTGCCTCGAGCTTCGTCACATCGATGTTGTACTGCGGAATCGTGACATCGACAAAAACAGGAACCGCGCCATAATTCACGATGGGCGAGACCGTCGTCGGGAAGCCAGCCGCCACTGTGATGATCTCATCACCACGATGAATCCGTCGGTCACCGAGCAATGGCGATGTCAGCGTCATGAACGCCAGAAGGTTGGCAGAGGAACCAGAGTTCACGACAACACAATGCCGGACGCCGAGATATTCTGCCAGCCCCTTCTCGAACTGCTGCGTATACCGTCCCGAAGTCAGCCAGAACTCCAGAGCCGAATCGACAAGATTCGTCATCTCTTCCGCATCATAGACACGCGACGCATACGGAATGCGGTCGCCCTTGTGATAGGGTGCCGGCTGATGATACGTTTCAGCATACTCTCGAACCAAGTCGAGGATCTTGTCATGCAATTCTTGTTGATTCATTTCTTCATCTCTCCAAAACCATCACTTCATTTGCCCAGGCCCTGCATTTGAAAGGCTCGACAACTGAAGAAACACTCTGCCCATGGCAGCTTCGAAATCTCTCCGCATCTTCGCTGGAAGCGACGGGTACCAATCCTGAGCATAGACGCCCGCGAAATCCAGATAGCTGTGCAAAGCCTGAACAAGATCCTGCTCGGATTGCAGATACGCATGCGTCTGCCAGGCATGCCGGATCATCTGCTCCCAGCCAACAGCCATACCAACAAAGAATTCAGGCTTGTTTTCTTCATTGTCCCCATGCATCCGGAAATACGTCAGCGGTTCCGCGAAATAAAAAAGATCACCCTTCTGCAAGAAGTACAGCCACTTGGGGATATCGCCACAATCATAAGCAGGTTCGAGCTCAATCCAATTATACCGGTGATTATCGATCAAGCTCTTCTTCATCAAGGTGGTGGAAGGCTCCCCGACGACATTCACTATGCCCATCAACGTAATGCGGCCGATGGACTGTCCCGTGTAGACCATATTCTCTTGTGCAAAGACTTCTGGCTGCCGTTCCTTGGGCAAAGGTTTCCCCTGTTCATCAACAAAGACACGGTACGACGTCACAAGCGAAACTTCCGGGTGTGTCCGATAGGCTTCCACCATGCGGCTCGTCTTCTCCGGCAGATAGAAATCATCATCCATGAGCCATCCCACATATTCCGCATCCGGGTTATCATACGTACGAAGACGCTCCCAGTTATCCTGATATGTAAATTCCGGATGATGCTCGTATGTGATCCGCCCATCCGCGAGATACGGCTGGATCAGTTGCTCCGTCCGATCATCGGCACTGTCATCCGTCACGAAGATGTCAAGATTGCGATACGTCTGATGCAGCACGCTCTCAAGCGCCTGACGGAAATACTCCGGCCGCTGGTACGTCGGGATGCAGATGGTGACGAGCGGATAGAGCTCGCGGGAGTATTCGTCGAGGAACGCATTCTGATCGCTTTTCTCAAATGAAAAATCTGCTGTTGCAAGCTGGCAGGCGGCCTTCCCTTGTACAAATACAGCAGTCCCCCCCCTGTGTACTCGGCGATGTTCGCAGCTTGCCGAAGCGCCGAGAAATGCCGTGCCGTGCAGGAGATCGCTGCGCCAGGGAACATCCCTCTGTGTCGCGAGGAACCAGCTGTCGATGGCTTCGACCTCTTCCACATGCGGAGCAGCTCCTGTAGAAAGCAGTTCCTGTCCGTCCGGCCTTTGCAGGCATCCGGTTCGCTTTGCAGAAAACGCGCTCAAGCCATGCGTCGAAAGTTCAGCAGCACCAGAAAGACCGAGGATGCTGATCTCAGGGTGTGTCTGAAGTGCATGAAGGACTTTTCCAATGATGTCACGATCGAGGATGCGGATGGTTTCATCGATATAAATCTTGTATGGCGCATCTGATGATTCCATCGCCTTCTGATACGCAGCTGCGCGGTTCCCCGCAGCAGGAACGACGATATCCACGCGCTCAAATTCGTCTGGTGTCAACAAAGCTTGTATATTTTCTGCAAGATTCGGAACATCCGGATAGATGATGGCAACTTTTTCCTGTTTCTTCATGCCTGCCAAGCTCCCCAGTTCTGATCTTTCTCCGACACGATCTTCTGTTCCACAGGCCAGCGGATCTCAAAACGTGGATCATCATACCGGACGCCGCTGCCGGAGCTCGGAGTGTAGAACTGTCCCATCTGATAATAAACGAGGCTGTCATCTGTCAACGCTTGAAATCCGTGTGCCAATCCCTTTGGGATGTAGAACATCTGATGATTTTCCTCTGTCAGCTCAGCCGCGACCCATTCACCATACGTGGCAGAATCTTTCCGAATGTCGAGCACGACATCATAAATAGCGCCCTTCATGCAGGAAACGACCTTGACTTCTTCATACGGATGTTTCTGAAAATGCATGCCGCGAAGCGTTCCGCGCTTCCTGTTGAAAGAAAGATCGCATTGGACGAAATCCGTGCAGAGCCCCATATCGCCGAATTCCTTCTTGCAGAATGCCCGCGCAAAGAATCCACGCTCATCTTCATGCGGCTCGATGGAAATCAAGAAAACGCCTGGCAGCTTTGTCTCTGAAAATTTCATATGCCATCCCTCCGCTGTTCTAAAAAACTCAATCCCAAACCTTCCAAGGTGCCCGGCCCTGCTCCCACATTTCCTCAAGCAGCTGGTGCTCGTACTGCGTATCCATGCACTGCCAGAACCCCTTGTGCTGGTAGCTCATAAGCTGCCCGTCAGCCACGAGGCGGTCCATCGTCGCCTTCTCGAACACCGTCTCATCGCCTTCAATGAAATCAAAGACCTTCGGTTCAAGAACCATATAGCCCGCATTGATGGGCACGCCGTCATCGATGTTCTTCTCGCGGAAGCCACGCACGCTGTTATCCCAGTTAATATCGAGCACGCCTTTCTGCTGCTTCTGCTGGACAGCCGTCAGCGTCGCAAGCTTCCCATGCTTCTCATGAAATGCGACAAGCTTCGCGATATTGACATCGCAGACGCCATCACCATATGTCATGAGAAACGTTTCATCACCGACATACGATTGCACACGCTTGATACGGCCGCCTGTCATCGTCTTGAGCCCCGTATCGACAACCGTCACGCACCACGGTTCCGTATGCTTGTTATGCAGGATGATCTTGTCGCCCTGCGTGAAATCAAACGTGACATCCGATGTGCGGAGGAAATAGTCAGCAAACCATTCCTTGATCATGTGCTGCTTGTAACCCGCGCAGATGATGAAGTCCTGAAACCCATAATACGAATACTCTTTCATGATATGCCAGAGAATCGGCATGCCGCCAATCTCGACCATCGGCTTCGGACGGTATTCCGATTCCTCCGAAATCCGCGTGCCGAGGCCGCCGGCGAGCAAGACCACTTTCATTTTCCCATCTCCTCATCCGAGATTTTCGATAATGCTAGGAACATCTCTCCGATGACTGCTTCATTCTCTCTCCGCAGATGTTCGGAAGCCTCCTTGCCACCTGGCCACAGAAAACGTTCCATGCTCGCGCGCAAGAGCAGCTTCAGCGTCGCCGCATATTCCGCCGTCGTATGCAAGAACCGATGTTCCTGCCACGCCTTCTGAACAAGCTCCGCCCAGAACGTTGGAGTGCCGACGATGACATCTGGCAAACCTGTATTGCCATCATGCAGACGGAAACAGCTCAAGTCTCGTGCAAAGTAAAAGAGGTCGCCTTTCGTCAGCAGATTCAGCCAGATTGGTACGTCGCCGAAGTCATAGCCGCGCACGTCATGCACCCACTTGTATTCATGGTTCTCAATGAACGATTTTTTCATGAGCGTAATGGAAGGCTCGCCGATATAATTCCAGCAATGGCGCAACAAATAGCGGCCAGCCTCCTCGCCACGAATCACGACGTCCTTCTCGCTGATGCGCTCAGAAAATTCTTGATCCGGCAAAATATTCCCCGCGCCGTCAATCAGGCGGCGATGCGATGTCACAAGCGAGACGTTCGGATGACTGCGATACGCCTCGACCATACATGTAAGCTTGTCCGGCAAGTACAGATCATCATCCATGAGAAAGCCGACATATTCCGCGCGCGGATTGTCGTACTGCTGGATGTTCGCCCAATTGTCATATGCCGTAAATTCTGGATGGTGCTCGTATGTGATCCGACGGTCAGCAAGATACGGCTCGATGAGCGTTTTCGTTCGTTCGTCGTGACTGTCATCCGACACGAAAATATCAATGTTTCGATACGTCTGATGCAGCACGCTCTCAAGTGCCTGCTGGAAATACGCAGGTCGCTGATACGTCAGGATGCAGACGCTGACGAGCGGATAGAGCTCGCGAGAATATGTATCGAGAAATGCCTCTTGATCGCTTTTGTCAAAGAAAAAATCCGTTTTCACCAGCCGACAGGCCGTTTTCTCTTGAACAAGAACAGCTGCTCCGCCACGGTGCAAACGACGATGTTCGCAACATGCCGAAGCACCGAGGAACGCCGTTCCATGCAAGAGGTCGCTGCGCCATGGAACATCATTTTGTGTCGCGAGGAACCAGCTGTCGAAAGCTTCGACCGCTTCGACATGCGGAGCATCTCCCACAGAAAGCAGCTCCCTCCCATCCGGCCCCTGCAGTCCTCCGATACGATTCGCCGACTGGATGCAGAGACCGCTTGTCGAAAGCTGTTTCGTCCCAGACAACCCGAGGATGCTGATTTCTGGATGCGCCTGAAATGCCTGGATGACATGGCCGATGATATCGCGATCGAGGATGCGGATGGTTTCATCGATATAAATCTTATAGTCCGCATCGGATGATACCATCGCTGCCTGATAGGCGGCCACACGATTTCCATCAACCGGCACAACGATTTCCTCACGTTCGATTCCCTCTGGCGTAAAAAGCATGCGCAGATTTTTTACAAGATCTGGCAGCCTTGGGTAAATCAAAGCGACTTTCATGTCGGAGTCTCCTCCTCTGGAAGTTTCGAAATCGCAAGAAATGCCGTTCCGATGACAGCTTCATAATCTCTCCGCATCTCTTCTGGAAGATCAACAAACCAGTCTTCCTGGCAGATATGAAGATATGTGCCTATCAAACGCCGCAGAGACTTCGCGAGATCGTTTTCAGACCGCAGAAACTGATGCGTCTCCCAAGCATGCTCAATGAGCTGCGCCCAGCAGATTACAGAACCTGCCCTCTTCCCATGATCCATCTGCTCATTGTTTCCATGCATGCGGAAATAACTCAACGGCTTGGCGAAATAATAGAGATTGCCCTTCTGCAGAAGGTTCAGCCACATCGGGACATCATGAAAATCATACGCGGGCTTGATATCAATCCATTCGTAGCGATGATTTTCGATGAAGCTCTTCCGCATCAATGTCGTGGAAGGTTCTCCGATATAATTCATCACCCAGACCAAGGCGAGACAGCCCGCCGACTGTCCATCAAGAACCATATCCTCTGGGATGATCCTGGGCGGCTGACGTTCAGCCGGCAGAAGGTTGCCATTTCC
>Ga0256404_1007099_pt1 | contig 17945 bp, 12 predicted proteins | sample RumenRJG_01DNA_FD_185990 | JGI IMG/M metagenome (GOLD analysis project Ga0256404, IMG submission 185990) | Bovine rumen microbial communities from Lethbridge, Alberta, Canada - RJG_01 | ecosystem: Host-associated > Mammals > Digestive system > Stomach > Rumen | place: Canada: Alberta | collected...
TGAGCACAGGAGTTGTCATATACTGCTTCACTTTGATGAGTAACCATGCGCATTTTCTCCTATTTGGCACCAGGAATCAGGTCATAAGGTTTTACAATGAATGGAAATCACGGATAGGTAAGCATTTAGTTAACACATTACGCCGTTCTTCCCCATTTCAGGAACTGAAACCGACACTCGTGAAAGTAACCAGCACAGAAATGTTCAAGACTGAAGTAGCCTACATCTTACGAAACCCACAGGCAGCAAGAATTTGTGATCCGTACACCTATTATTGGAATACCACATATCTTTATTTCAATCGCCGCATACTCACAAGACCTGCAATAACAGTAGGTCAACTCAATTCCTCGCAAATCAGGCGGACACTTCTAACTAGGAAGGCACTACCATCGCATTACAAGATTTGCGACGGAATCATTTTACCTGAATCATACGTGGACATATCGTCAGTTGAGAATGCTTTCGGCAGAGCCACTGAATTATACTGGCTGTTAAAGGATTGGAAGACTGAGCAAAATGCAGCTGCAATGGAAGGAGAGCCTGAAAAGGTGACATACAGCGATAACGAGATACTAGATTCTTTACATGAATATTTTGCCGGCCTTGGCGTTTCGGGATTTGAAGATATGAGATTCAATGATAAGTGCAGATCAGTGTCTATGCTGCGGAATAGATTCGGATCTAGTGCCAAGCAAATCTGTCGTTTGACCCTGCTTGACCGGAATGTCGTCTACCGGTACGGTGGCTTTACCACCAATGTTGAGCGTGAGCAAGGTGGCCAAGATCGGCATTGATATTCAGCAACTTGCAAGTCAGCTTGCTCACGCCCGCTATTTTTGACAGGCGTAAGCAAAGTCCATTTGGGAACCTTGAACATCAAATACTTACAAACATGACTTGCTTACGCGGTGCGTGGTTGGTCTGACGAGGTGGTCTCTTACGGCGTTATGTTGGCAGGCTAGGCTGCCTGGTGAACCAGCCGTGGGCTAGCAGGCGGAGCGGCCTGGTGAACCGGCCGCAGGCTGCCTGGTGGACTCGCAGAGCGGCCTCGGCTCACGCCTGGTCGCGTACAGCAAGGCACCGTGGACTGCCTGGTGAACCGGCCGTGGGCTGCCTGGTGAACTCGCAGAGCAGCCTCCGCCCACGCCTGGTCGCGCACAGCAAGGCGCCGAGGGCTTGCTAGAGGGGCTGCCCGGCGAACAGGTGGACCAGCAGCGGGCTAATGAATACCTTGATAGGTAGCTTGGGCGGCTTTGTAGGAATCGAGGGTGCCGATGTCGTAACGGTGTCCTGGCATTTCCATGGCACGGATTGGGACTTTGGTGGCGAGCCAGGCGACGAAACTGCCTGGGGCATCGATTCCGCAGCCTGCGGCCATGCCTTCGGGAATACGTGCGACATCCTGCCTGCGATAGAAATAGAACGGAGGACAGCACCAGTGGGAGCGCGGCACTGCTGGCTTTTCTTCCATCGACAATATCAAATCGTGCTCGTCAACCTCTACGACTCCGCATTTATGCAGCTTGGCCTCGGATGGCTCGTAGTAGCGCATGATGCAAGAAGTCCCTGCCGCAATGGCATATTCAATGAATTTGATGAGACTGAAATCCAGCAAGTTATCCCCTGCCATGATAATGGTGTCGTCGTCGAAGCCCGTCTTCTCCAAGGCATACTGAATATCTCGCACTGCGCCTAGGCGGGTCTCGTTTGCCGTGGTGCCATCGTCCACGACAGTGATTTTCTCGCTACGCCCTGACGCCCACGTTTCAAAATGCCCGGCAAATTTATGGTTGGTGACAACAGCATATTCATCAACCTTTCCTGATGCCGCCACATCATCTATCAGCCAGTCCAAAATTGTCTTGCCGCCGACATCGAGCAGCGGTTTCGGGAAATTCTCCGTGAGCGGGTACAGCCTTGTCGCATACCCCGCAGCCAAAATCAAGCACTTCATGTTTTACACTCTTACGCCGTCGGCGGAGTGGCATAGGTAGGCGCCGTAGCGGCCACGGAGGGCAGGGAAAGCATCGAGATATTCATCTTCTACCTTCCTGAATATGCTCTCTTCATATGCCGGATCAATCAGAGCCATGCAGCAGCCTTTGAAGCCGGCGCCGCTGAAACGCCCGCCATAAATGCCATCCGTGCGCGTCATTATCTCATATAACTTCTTAAGTTCCGGAGAGCCGGTCTCCCAGTTCTCGATAGAAGAACGTCCGCTCTCGAACGACAATCTGCCATATTCCTCGATGTCTCCCCTCCTCCAAGCCTCAGCCCCCCGCTGAACCCTGTCATATTCAGTGTACCAATGCTCAGCGCGCTTCCACCAATTCCTTGGCAGACGGTCGCCAAATTCATAGAACACCTCGACTGGCACGTCTCTGAGGAATGTGTCCTCGAATTTTCCATATTCCATTCCCGAATAGGCCTTCAATGCATAGGCAGCGCTCCTGCACTCGTCCACCCTCATGTTGAATTTGCTACCAGCTAGGCTGCGCTCCACGCCGCTGAAGAATATCGCAATCTTATATGGCTTCATCGTTGGCGAAGCGGGAATCAGCTCATATGAATCATCCTTTGTGTCCAGATACAGCAGATGCCCTTTTCGCGATAGCACCTCGCAGCTCTGATCCAGTTTGCCGCAAGACACCCCCACGTACTTGTTCTCTGCCGACTTTGCCATCATTATCAGGTCATGATCATCCAAATGAATATTATTCACCTTGCAGAGAGCCTGCATGAAGGATATTATCACTGCGGCAGAAGAAGACAGGCCTCCGATAGGCAGAGTACCCTCAATTACCCCACGCAGGCCAACGCTGAGCGGATAACGATAGCTGAGTTCCAGCGTAGCGCCGCGCAGATAATCTGCCCAGTCGCCTTGCTTGGACTCAGGCACGGCTCGTACATGCCATTGAGCGCGCTTGGGAAACTGGAGCGAGGCCAATTCTATGACTCCGTTCTGCTTGGGCGAATAGGCGATGTGAATGCCCCTGTCTATGGCGAAACCGGTAATCTTTCCCAGTTGGTGATCCGAGTGCGCCCCGATGGGACACACCCTGTAAGGACAAAAAGAGAGACCCTCAGGCTCCTGCCTGTACGTCTCCCTAAAGCGATCTTCGCACTTCATTAAAGCCTTTCTCTGATGGCCTTGGTCTGCTCTTCGTAGCCAGGCTTCTCAAGAAGCGCGAACATATTCTTCTTGTAAGCCTCAACGCCAGGCTGGTTGAAAGGATTCACGCCAAGCAAGTAGCCGCTCACGCCGCAAGCGAATTCGAAGAAGTAGAACAGCCCGCCAAGGTTATATTCATTGATCTCTTCTATTGAAACCTCAACCTGAGGCACTCCGCCGTCGATGTGAGCCAGCTTCGTTCCCAGCTGAGCCATGGCATTGCAATGCTCCACGTGCTGTCCGGCGAGGTAATTCAGCTGGTCAAGGTTCTGAGGGTCAGAACCAATGACGACGCTTCTGTTAGATCTCTCGATGTTCACGACTGTCTCGAACATGACCCTGTCGCCATCCTGAATGAACTGGCCCATTGAATGGAGGTCGGTAGTGAAATTGACCGACGCAGGGAATATTCCTTTCTTGTCCTTGCCTTCGGACTCTCCGTAAAGCTGTTTCCACCACTCTCCAAGGTATTGGAACTTAGGGTTGTACGAAACGAGGATTTCAATCTTCTTTCCTAATTTTGAATATAACAGATTCCGCATCGCGGCATATTCAACCGCAGGATTTGTCTCACTCTTCACCGCGAGGGCCTTTTCCATCTCAGCTGCGCCAGCAAGCATGGCGCGGATGTCGAAACCAGCCAGCACTATCGGCAGGATTCCTACAGGGGTGAGCACGGAGTAACGGCCACCTACATTGTCAGGAACGACGAATGTCTTGTAGCCTTCCTGAGTGGCGAGGGTCTTTAGGGCGCCCTTGTGAGCATCGGTTATGGCAACAATCCTGCTTGCGGAATCCTCGTAATTCTTTTCAATATATTCCTTGACGACTCTGAAAGCGACGGCAGGTTCGGTAGTGGTGCCAGACTTGGAGATGACCACGGTAGCGACATTCCTCTGGGCAACCAGGTCCATGAGCTCGGCTAGATATTCCTCGGAAAGGTTGTTCCCTGCGAAAACGACTTCAGGATATTCCTTAGCGCCGCTCATTTGTTTCGCAAAATTGTGCGACAGCGCCTCGATTGCGCAGCGTGCGCCAAGGTACGAGCCTCCGATTCCTATCACTACCACCAGATTCACGCCTTTTGCTTTCCACTCGTCGCGGACAGCCTCGCAATCCTTAATCAACGATTCCGGAGTCTGGCTTGGCAGGTGTTTCCACCCGAGGAAGTCATTACCAAGTCCGTTCTCTTTGTCAAGCACATCGTAGGCAGCAAGTGCCTTGCCAACATATTCCTTATAATCCGCAGCGTTTACGAAGGAGCTGCAACCTTTCAAATCAACTCTAACCATTTTATTTTGAAATTATAATAATTTCTGCTTTAATTAAGCAAAGATAATGATTATCTTTGTAAGTGTTGACAATAAATCCATATCGAATATGTCTAAATTTACTTCTATTTTAACTGCAGCCACTGTATTGGTAATGGCTGCATCATGCTCCACGCAGAAAATCGCAGTGACCGCTCACAGGGGATACTGGAAATGCGAAGAGGCAAAACATGCCGAGAATTCAATTGCGTCTCTGAGGACTGCTCAAGAGCAAGGATTATGGGGATCGGAATTCGATGTTCATATGACAAACGACTGCGTGCTGCTGGTCCATCACGATCCAGACATCGACGGGGTTAGGATCTGGGATGCCAATTATTCTGACTTTGCGAGCAGCAGGCTTAAGAACGGAGAGAGGGTTCCAACTCTTGATGAATATCTCACGCAGGGAGAAAAGAGCGATAAAACGGTGCTGGTCATGGAGTTAAAGAAACAAGGCGACAAGGCTCACGAGGATTACATGACGGACCAAGCCGTGGAGGCGCTCAAGAGGCACAACCTTTACTCGCCGGACAGAGTGATATTCATTTCTTTCAGCCTTAACATCTGCAAGAGACTGGCTGGCCTCTGCCCAGGCTTCACCGTGCAGTATCTGGAGCAAGACATGAGTCCCGACGAGCTCTACCCTCTCGGAATCAATGGGGTAGACTATCAGTTCAAGGTGTTCGAGAAACATCCTGACTGGATCAAGCAGGCTCGCAATCATGGCATGAGCGTGAACAGCTGGACCGTGAACAAGGAAGAGGACATCCAGAAGATGATCAACATCGGCGTAGACTGCATCACTACCAATGAGCCTCTCCTCGTCCGCAAGTTGCTCGGCAAGAAAGAGAAGACGATTAAATAAAAGACGACTGGCTATTTTACTTCGAGAAGCTGATTCCAGTCCGTAGAATATAGCTTCGAGCAATAATCGCGGCGGATGCCGTCCGCAAAATGTCCTGGACGCTGGGCTGCCAGCCTCAGGACATTTTTCCCGCTTTTATTGACCATGTCCATCACCCTGGAAATCTTATCGACTCGCTCTCTTTCTTTGATGTCGAAATCGAAGATGGACTGCTGGATTTCGTTAGAATTGACGATATCCATGACGATGACTCCGGCTTTCTTATATTCATAACCGGCTTTGAATATCATGCGGAGAGCCTTTTTCGCAGCTCCGACTATTTCTTGCGTACTGCTGGCAGGAACCGTCAGACGAATGCAAGCCTGAGGATTGTACTGCGCCAGGTCCTCCCTGAATCGATTGGTCAGAAGGAAGACTCCGACGGAATATGCTGCAGTGCCTTCTAGGCGTAGTTTTTCCGCGCATTTACCGGCGAAATCGGAAACCCTCTGGCTGATTTCCTCGAAATCTGTTATCATATTCGCAAAAGACCTTGACGTGCATATCGTCTTGCGCGCCTCGTTCTTTTCTTCCTCCACCATCCGAATGCCTTGCAATTCGTGCCAGGTTTGCTCGCCTGTGATTCCCATTCTAGCCTGCACCCATTCGGCCGGCCTTTCGACGAAGTCCAAAGCAGTCCTCACCCCAACGGCTTCCAGCTTCGGAGCCAATCTCCGGCCTATTCCCCATACATCGCTTATTGGAGTGAGCTTCAGCGCTTTCCTCATCTTTTCAGTCGTGTCTATCATGCAGAAGCCTTTGTAACCTTTGTATCGTTTTGCAAAGTGGTTCGCAACCTTTCCCAGGGTCTTGGTGCTGGCGGCGCCGATGCTGACAGGGATTCCTGTCCACTGCCTGATTTTCTTGATAAGGCTGCGGCATATCACAGGAAGCTTTTCAACAGAGACTCCGTCCATATTCATAAAAGCCTCGTCTATTGAATATATTTCCAGCTTTGGAGCTGTTTCTGCCAATATAGACATGACCCTGGCGGAAAGGTCCCCATAGAGGGCATAGTTCGAAGAACGCACCACCAGTTTGCCCTCGTCCACTAAATATTTCACTTTGAAAAACGGCGTGCCCATCTTTATGCCCATAGCCTTGCTTTCATTGCTGCGAGCCACCACGCAGCCATCGTTGTTGGAAAGCACGACGACAGGCCTGCCTTCCAATTCCGGCTGGAACGCCCTCTCGCATGAAACGAAAAAATTATTGCAGTCCACTAAAGCGTACATAGTTCCATACACTAATCTCCAGCCAAGGCGGCATGCCAAGCCGAATCATCTAGGCATGATGCGTCACCTTCTTTATGACGTAGGTCACCACTCCCCAAATAGTGAAATCATTGGCATCAGTGACCTCTATCGGAGGATATTTCGGGTTGGCGGGCAACAGCCACATTCTCTGATGCTCCAATATGTCGTAAGAGACTCCGGGCTTTGAAGCCTTTTTTGCATGGCGCTCGCCATAGCCGTCCACGACATGATTTTTAAAGGAAATATATTTAAGGGCAAATTCTCCGTCAATGAAGCAGACCGCCATGTCGCCTTCAGATGGTTCCAACGACTTGTCAACCACCAATATGTCGCCTTCCTCGACTCCGGCATCAATCATAGAATCACCGACGACCTTCGCAAAGAATGTTGCAGCCGGATGCTTCACCAGCTCCCTATTGAGATCGATGCTGGCATTCATGTAATCTTGCGCAGGTGACGGAAAACCGGCGTGCACTCCCCCTTCGACGAAAGCCACCTCATGATTTTCGGCAGGCGCTTCACGACCCAAATCGACCGGGGAAGCGCCTGCCCAACCCTTATCCGGAACAGTTAAATTCTTCTTCACCATATTCACAAATTTCGACATTTTTTATGAATATGTCACATTTCCTTTGACTCTGACATCTTTCGCAGGATACTTTGGAAAGCATGGTCTGAGGGGTGCCGGTGGCATATTCAGAAAGTACCCTGCAATTTTTTCGCAGGGTACTCATTGAAGATTTCATAAAATGTTAACTTACAACTAATTGCAGACAAGCCAGGAAGCACCTTGCCTTGGTTTTGCGTTTGATGAGGACTGAGGAAGGGTTATAGCGCCGGGACGATGTACTTCCAAGCGAGGGAGAGGGCTGCGCTGCCGTCGGCCTGGCTCTGGTCATTTATAAGTGGCAATAATGCGCTGGAAGTCAGTGGATAGTCCGTAGTTATGGCGATGACCGCTTTCTTTTCCGGAATGATGGCAATGTATTGCCCGAATAAGCCGGAGCAAAGCCAGACGTCGCGGATCCTCCAGATCTGATAACCGTAACCGGTGGCGCTGTAACCGTCACCAGAGAAGTTGACCTGAGGCGACATGGCAGAAGACACCCATTCAGAAGGAATGATTTGACTGCCGTCCCATTTGCCTCCGTCCATCAGCAAGCGTCCGAACGTAATCATCTCGCCAGTGGTGAGATGCAGGCCCCATCCGCCAGCAGAAGAGCCTTGAACCTTGTCCCACGTAAGGGTAGAGCCGAAACCAAGAGGTTTGAACAGCCTGCTGTCAAGATATTCATGAATATCCTGTCCCGTCCTCTGGCGAAGAATTTCAGCAAGGAGGCAAGAGGCGAATGTGTCATAGACGAAGTCATCGCCAGGCTCTTCAGTAAAATCGGCGTCAAAGAATAGCTGCGGAATGGTTTTATCAATGTCTTTCAGAACATCTGTGAGAACCTCCGCCAAATCTTCCGAATAGTCATGGCCAACTTTGAGATATTTCAACAATGACAATGAATATGTTTTCGCGGCTGAGACCACGGCATCTTCGGAGTGACCGTCGGTCATCGTAAGCAAGTCTTTAACTGTCAATTCATTGACCCGTTCCAATTCTTCACCGGCAATGCCAGAGAGAGAAATTTCTTCGGAAAACATCGGAGCCACCTTGTCCGAAATGGAAATCTTCCCTTCATTCACAGCCATCCCGATCGCCATTCCCGTGAAGGTCTTGGTGACGGACCACATCTGGTGCCGAGTGTTCGATGAGGTGCCATTGAGCCATGCACCTGAAGGTTTGTAACCTTCCTGCCAGACCTCTATGCCGGAAAGATATTCGTAAACAGAAGGTGCTTCTGCAGCCATTTTTTCAACAGCGGCCTTTAGCTCGGGCTTCTCCGTGAGCTCGCCTTTGCCAGGCTCTGGTTCATCCGAATCGTCTTTCTGACAGCCTGCCAGAACCATCACTGCCAAGATTGGCAGGAGAAAAAAAGACCTCCAGAGTCTCATGCTCAATCTCCTAAATCATCATCGGAATGTCGGTCAAACCTAGGCGGACGCTCATCAGAGCTGCGTCCACGCCTAAATGGCCTATCGTCACGGCGGTCGTCAAAGCGACGACGTGGCCTATCATCGGAACGGTCGTCGAAGCGGCGGCGCGGCCTGTCGTCGGAACGGTCGTCGAAGCGGCGGTGCGGCCTGTCGTCGGAACGGTCGTCGAAGCGGCGGTGCGGCCTGTCGTCGGAACGGTCGTCGAAGCGGCGGCGCGGCCTGTCATCTAAACGGTCATCGAAACGGCGGCGCGGGCGGTCCTCGGAATCCTGCGTTTCTCTTTCAGTTGCAGGCTCATCAGCCATCTTAGCCGGATCAGTAGTAACTGCTTCGTCTGATTTCTCAACTGTGTCCGCTGTTTCCTCAGCCACGACATCGGTCACAGCAGCGACAGCGCAGTTGATGCCGTCAATCGCTGACGAGACAATGCCGCCTGAGTAACCTGCGCCTTCGCCGGCAGGATAGAGCCCCGGCATGGCATCAGCCTCATATGATTTCGGATTCCTAGGAATCCTGATAGGAGACGAAGTCCTGGACTCGACGCCGACCAGAAGTGCATCCTCAGTATGCTTTTCATCATATTCAATTTCAATGACTTCCTTTTTCTCTACCTCAGGCTCTTCAGAGGCAGAGGATTCAGAAACGGTAGGAGCATCGTTCTTAAGCTCTTCAGAGGCAGAGGATTCAGAAACGGTAGGAGCATCGTTCTTAAGCTCTTCAGAGGCAGAGGATTCAGAAACGGTAGGAGCATCATCCTTTAACTCTTCGGAAACAGAAGCACTATCAGATGCCGCATTGGCAGCATCTTCTCCTGGCTCGGCAACGACCTTTCTCACTCGCCGGCCAGCGTAGAACACCTCTTTCAAAGCCACCTGCAGTCTCCCCGTGATGTATTCAGGCAGAAGCTCGTGAAGCGGAGCTGATACCACGCCAGGCTTGTAGGATGTCTCCGGCAGGTCAGCCGAAACGACCCCGTTGCAGAAATCCTTCATCCTCTGCGCAGGAGCAGCCATAGGATTCTCAGCTTTGCCTTGAATATATTCCCACATCTTATGCTCGATGCAGTGCTGCCACTCCAGCCCGGCGAAGGCACCATATTTCTGGTATTCCTCAGGCACATCCTCAGGATTTATCTGAACCACGGCACCAGCGTTGGCGAAGCGTCCGCTCCTGGAAGAATTTGACATTCCGTTCATCACGATGGTCTCCGGATCCGTGGCAGACGGCACCAAGATTCCGCCCGGGCACATGCAAAACGAATATACTCCCCTGCCATCGACCTGCTTTGCGAATGAATATTCCGCAGCAGGCATTCCCGTCTTCCACTGGCCGTGATAACGAATGTCATTTATTGCCGCCTGGCTATGCTCTACTCTCACGCCCATCGCAAATCCTTTAGCCTCAAGAGGCCATCCCTTTGATGCGAACATATCATAAATATCTCTCGCCGAATGACCCGTAGCCAATATCACCTTATTCGCACAATATTTCACGACAGAAGGTTTCCCGGCCTTTGTAAGGTTCAGGCTATCGAGAGCCTTGACAGTAATGGTGCCGTCTTCCTTCCTTGACATATCGGTCACTTTCGTTCCGAAATGATACTCGCCTCCATGCTCTACGATGCACTGACGAATGTTCTCGACTATTTTAGGCAGCCTGTCTGACCCTATGTGAGCATGCGCATCAACGAGAATCTGAGGATTCGCCCCGAATCTCACGAGCTGGCACAGCACCTCGCGTATGTCTCCCCTCTTGGAAGATCTTGTGTAGAGCTTCCCGTCGGAGAACGCTCCTGCGCCACCCTCGCCGTAGCAGTAGTTCGAGTCTGGATTCAGCACGCCCTCCTTCGAAAGTTTCGCCATGTCGAATTTGCGCTCATGCACGTCCTTTCCTCTTTCCAGGATAATTGGCTTGCGTCCAAGCGTCAGAAGTTTCAGAGCAGCGAAAATGCCAGCAGGGCCGGCTCCGACGATTATCACCGGCTCAGCCTCATGCACGTCTTTATATTCAGGAATCTCGTATGGGTGATAAGACTCGCGCCTATTATCATAAACTTCTATCTTATAGCGGTAAACGACCTCGTCCCTGGCATCTATCGAGCGTTTAGAAATCACGCAGGTATAATCCGCATTAGGGAACTCCGGCTGGAAAGATTTAGTAGGATCGATAACATTGATTATGGCGTTTCCACGGAGCATCAGCTCCCTTGCAGCCACAATCCTAACGTCGTCCGGCCTCAGGTCTCGCCCTATGCGGCCGGTCATTTCAAACTCTTTCATATTTTAAAAATCAGCTATTCTTGAAACTGGAGCCACGTCCAGCGGGGTGCGTTCCCCGTGAAGATAATGAAAATACCCAGCTATGGCAATCATAGCGGCATTGTCTGTAGTAAACTTGAATTCAGGAAGATATGTGTTCCAGCCACGATTGCGGCCTTCCTCTTCGATGCGATTGCGTAACCCGCTGTTTGCTGAAACGCCGCCGCCGATGGTTATTTCCCTTATGCCAGTCTGTTTAGCAGCCTTAATGAGCTTGCTCAGCAATATGTCAATAAGAGTCTTCTGAAAGCTAGCGCAGATGTCCTCCTTGTTTTTCTCCATGAAATCCGGATCTTCTTTCAGCTGGTCTCTGACAAAATATAGCAGAGAAGTCTTCACCCCGCTGAAACTGTAATCAAGCCCCGGAATCTGAGGCTTGGCGAACTGGAAACGGTCAGGGTTGCCCGATTTTGCCAATTTGTCAATGATCGGGCCTCCCGGATAGCCCAAGCCCATCATTTTCGAGCATTTGTCGAAAGCCTCGCCAACGGCATCGTCTATCGTCTGCCCCAGAATCTCGTAATCCAGAGGATTGTCAACCCTGACTATCTGCGAATTACCGCCTGAAACCAAGAGGCAGAGATAAGGAAACGACGGATGCCTGTTTTCCTTGTCCGGCTGCTTAATGAAATCTGCGAGAATATGTCCTTGAAGGTGGTTGACCATGATTATAGGAATATTCAGGGCCACGCCGAGTGCCTTTGCGAAAGAAGTGCCTACCAGAAGCGAGCCCAGAAGCCCCGGGCCTCTGGTGAAAGCAATTGCAGTAAGGTCCGTGGGTTTTATTCCTGCCTTGGCTAAAGCCTGGCTAACGACAGGCACGATGTTCTGCTCGTGAGCGCGGGAAGCCAGTTCCGGCACAACACCGCCATAATCCTTATGCACCTGCTGGCTTGCGATGACATTCGACATCAGAAAGCCATCCTTGATGACGGCGGCAGAAGTGTCGTCGCAGCTCGACTCTATCCCAAGGATGTAATCAGACATATTCAAAGAAACTTTATCGTCGGCAAATATAGAGTTTTTTTTGCTATTTTTGCTTCTTGTGAGAAGGGGTTTTAAGATATTCTGGCTGGTAGTACTGGCAATAGCAGCTCTGCTTTTTGCCATCGTCATTCTCATGCAAACTTCCGCCGTGCAGACCTTTGTCACGAAAAAGGTCTTAGAAGGCCTTGAAAAGAACCTCGGCGCTAAAATAGAATTCTCCAGAATCCATCTGAAGCCATTCAATGCGATAGTCCTGAAAAATGCAGCAATAATAGACCCGGCCCCTGACACCTTGAAAGGAGAGGTCCTGGACACTGTCGCCAGAGCAGAGACAATCACAGCCACATTCTCACTGAAAGGCCTTTTCAAGAAAGAGGGTCTGCACATAGGGAAAGCCACCGTCAGCAATGCCTCGTTCATGCTGGTCACAGACCAAAGAGGCTCGAACATCAGCAGGGCCTTCAAATCTCAGAACGCCCCAAAAGATACTGTCAAAAAAGAGCCAGGGAATATTTTCGATGCCAGGGCTGTGGAAATAAATAATTTCAGGTTCCGGCTGATCAATCTGAATAATCCTGCCGAAAAAGACTTCGGCATAAACTGGAAAGACTTGGACATCACTGTCCACAAACTTGAAGGCAAGAAGGCCTCGTTTGCCGGTGGTTACATGGAGGGCGAGGTTACCAATCTAGCTTTTTCCGAGAAAAGCGGCTACTATGTCAGCTTCATGAGCGGAAAGACGAAGGTCGGGCATCAGCAAACGGTGATCGACGATCTGATAATCGTAGACAACTTTTCAGACCTCTCGTTCAAGCAGTTCACGATGACTTTCGAAAAAGAGGAGCCGTTCTTCGATTTCCTCAACAGGGTGAAAATTTCTGCAGACATGGAAGAGAGCAGGCTGGATTTCGAGAGCCTAGCTTACTATGCGGATGCCTTGAAGGACAAAAATATGGTAATGGACATTCACGACTGCAAGGTAAATGGGCCGATTAGCGATTTAGTCGTGGATATCCTAAAGTTCAATGAAAGGAACTGCGGCATTAACGGCACCTTGCAGGGTCGCCTGACGGGCCTGCCGGAGATTAATGATTTCAATCTTGATTTCCTGGCCAGGAACTTGAATTTCACGTCTAAAGGAATAGAGCAGGTGCTGCACGGATGGGCGCCAAGGGCAAAGGCAGCCATAGGCAAGTTCGCGCAAAACGAGGGGCTGACATTCAATGGTAAAGTGAGCGGCATGCTGGACAAGCTAGCGATAGATGGGAAAATCACTACGCAGAAATCTGGCAGCCTGACGGCTGACATAAGGTTCAACCATCTGATAACAAAGAGCCAGCCTATGCAGATAGGTGGAAATGTAGCCACTAACAATCTTGACTTAGGGCGAATACTGAACATTCATGCTCTCGGCCCAACGACATTGCGCACATCTATGCAGGCAGACTTTGGCTCTGGAAAAACCGCAGTGAGGATAGACACCCTGCAAGTCAAAAGGCTGAATGCTCTTGGTTACGACTATTCTAACATCATCGGCGCTGGAACATATTCACAAAATGCATTCGACGGCAGAATAATTTGCAGCGATCCTTATCTGAACTTTATCTTCCAAGGAATATTCTCCCTTTCAGACAAGACTAGCAACGGAGTATACAAGTTCTTCGCCGACATCGGCTACGCTGACCTGGAGAAGATGAACCTAAGCAAATTCGGCATCAAGAGAATATCTGGCCAGATAAATGCCAATTACGTAAATGTAGAGAGGAAAGACCTCATAGGCGACCTGGATTTGAATAATCTCGTGCTGGAGAATGACTTGGGGACATGCCAAGTCGGGGACATCTGCATGAAATCCCATTCTTCGGACAATATTTACAGGATGAACATCACCTCCGACATTCTGACTGCTAATTACGTGGGGGACAAGCCATTGACCAGCATTGCCGGAGACATCATGCAACTCACTGTGCAAAGAGACCTCCCTGCCCTGCTAACGAAGGCATACGACAGCTGGCATGGGGAAAAATATTCAATAGAGGCATCTCTGCACGACAAAAAGAATATCATCAATTCCATCTTTCCTGGCCTTTACGTCGCCGACAGCACTTCCCTTAATTTCGGCGTGCAGGCAAACGGTTCAGTGAGGGCGAACCTTCGATCGCCTAGGATTGCGAAGGGGCGTAACTACCTCAGGAACCTTGACCTGCTGCTAGACAACTCGAACGGCAGCATCAATGGCACGATGACTAGCGCCGAGCTCAATGTCGCATCTCTTAACTTCAAGAATAACAACACGATGATCTATGCCGACGACAATCATTTCGGGTTCGGCATGACTTACGACAATCTGACCGAGGAAGACAATAGAGGCGAGATGTACCTGAGCGGAGACCTTCTGAGAGGCGAGAAAGGCGAGCTGATAGTTCACGGCCAGACTTTGCCTTCGAATATCTATCATGATGGGGAAGGGTGGAGCGTGGCGCCATCTTCGTTCGAAATCAACGGGAAAGACATTCATCTTGGCAGGATATCCGCCGTGAGCAATAACCAGAGCATCTCCATCGAGGGAGGCCTGTCACAGACAAAGAAAGACACTCTGAGGTTTGAACTTTCAAATTACGATATAAAACTCTTAAACAATTTATTCGCTCAGGACATCGGAGTTAAAGGAATTGCGACAGGCAAAGTCTATCTGATTTCGCCACGCGAAAGCAATTCCGGACTTCTGATAAATCTAGCCTGCGATTCTCTGAGCATAGGTGGCCATGAGTTAGGCACTCTCCATGCCGCCAGCGTCTTGGACAACAGCCGCGACAGGCTTAATTTCATAGTGAGGAACGACCTTGGCGGAAACAGGAATATAGACATTAAAGGTAATTATGGCATGAGGGACAAGCAGATTGAAGCCACCATAGACTTAGCAGACTTCAATCTTGGCTATGCCAGTCCTTTCCTGGCCTCGGTTTTCAGCAAATTAGAAGGGAATGCATCAGGGAAAATCACTGCGAGAGGAACGCCTGACAAACTCAATCTGACAAGCCAGGATGCAAGGTTTGACAATGCCTTGCTTCAAGTGGCATTCACGAAGGTACCATACAGGGTGAACGGCCCTTTCCACTTAGATGAAACAGGACTTCACTTCGACAATGACGAGATAAAAGATTCATATAATGGCACTGGAGTGTTGTCTGGAGGCCTTCTTTTCAATGGATTGAAAGATTTCCACCTAGAGACGAAGATTAAGCTTAATCAGTTGCTTGCCTTGAATACGACAGCTGCCGACAATCAGTCTTTCAACGGCAAAGTGTTCGCTAGCGGTGATGTCTCAATAAAGGGACCTTTCAACGCCATATTCATAGACGTAAATGCCAGGACTGAGAAAGAAGGCACTTTGCATATTCCTATCGACAATGCCTCTAATGCGAAGAGTAGCGACCTGCTGTCTTTCAAGGAAGAGGAGAAGCATGAATATGCCGACCCATATGACCTGATGATGAACAACCTTGCTACCAGCCAGAAGAAGAGCAATGACTTTGGGGTCAGGCTGAGGATAAACGTAAATCCTGGCACAGAAGCCTACGTCGAGGTCGATAGATCTGCCGGCAACGTGCTGACTGCCAGAGGCGTAGGAAATATCGACATGAATGTAAGGCCATCCAGGGATGTTTTCACTCTCAATGGGGAATATACGATAAGCCAAGGAAACTTCCATTTCAATGCAATGAACATTGCCCAGAGAGATTTTTCCATTACGGACGGCAGTTCCGTAAGGTTCAACGGAGACATAATGGATAGCAGGCTGGACATCACGGGACTGTACACGACAAAAGCCTCCGTGGCTACGTTAATCGCTGACACGACAACCGTATCGGCCAGAAGGACAGTAAATTGCAATATTGGCATCTCTGGCAGTCTAAGGGAGCCATCTCTCAAATTCTCCATCGAAATCCCAGATCTGGACCCCACGACCCAGGGGAAGGTCGAGAGCGCACTCAACACCGAGGACAAGGTTCAGAGGCAGTTCCTGTCACTGCTGATTTCAAATACCTTCATGCCAAACGAACAGTCAGGCGTCGTGAACAACACAGCCTCACTCTACTCTAGCGTAGCTGAAATAATGGCAGGCCAGTTGAACAGCATTCTTAATAAACTGAATATCCCTCTAGATCTCGGCCTTAACTACCAGTCAAGCGAAAGTGGAACGAATATTTTCGATGTGGCCGTGTCTACCCAGCTCTTCAACAACAGAGTAATCGTGAATGGGGCTTTCGGCAACAGGGATTACGACAATTCTGCGACGCAGGGTAGCGACGTCGTCGGTGACATAGACATAGAAATAAAGCTGGATAAGCCCGGACGGGTTCGCCTGACGCTATTCTCCCACTCTGCCGATGACTACACGAATTACCTCGACAATACCCAGCGCAATGGCGTTGGTCTCGCCTACCAAGTTGAGTTCAACAAATTCGCAGATTTCATCAAAAGACTCTTCACAAAGAAAAAACGTAGCGAGGCTGTGGAGCCAGAGAAAGAAAAAAAGGTTATAAAGATTGAAAATTAATGAATATATGGCATTCGGAACACTATATTTGATTCCTTCCACTCTGGGAGACTACGATCCTGCTTTAGTGCTGCCCGCACCAGTGCTGGAACGCCTTAAAAGCATAAAGCGCTTCATAGTCGAAGAAACAAGAACCGCCCGCAGATTTCTTTCTGCAGCTGGGCTGAAGGGACACATTGGCGAATTAGAGTTAAGGGAGCTGAACGAACATACAAAACCTTCTGAGATAGATGGCTTCATGAATATGTTTTCAGATGCTTCCGGGAATCCTGCCGATGTCGGGCTCATCACCGAGGCCGGCCTGCCAGCCGTCGCAGACCCAGGAGCCCAGATAGTCGCGCTCTGTCATATTCATAAAATAAAGGTAGTGCCCATGGTAGGACCTTCTTCCCTGATGCTTGCTCTCATGGCGTCAGGCCTCAACGGGCAGAGCTTCGCCTTCGTGGGCTACCTCCCCGCCAAGACAGAGGAGCGAAGGAGAGCAATCGCCGAAGTAGAAAAAAGGTCATTGCAACTGCATCAGACGCAGATATTCATCGAGACGCCTTATCGTAACGATTCTCTTATGGCTGACCTACTGCAGAGCCTCTCCCCTGCCACAATGCTCACCGTAGCGGCGAGCATCACAGCAGATAATGAATATATTGACACGAAGCCTGTGCGGGAATGGCGCAAGATGCCTGCGACCATCGGCAAACGCCCTTGCGTATTCCTGCTGCTTGCTAATAAATAAAAGAAATGGATAAAGAAGGGAAAATAGAGCTCATCGGCATGGAGTTCCACGCATTTCACGGATGCCTGCCTGAAGAGCGGACGAACGGAAACACTTTCGTGGTGGATTTCGTAGGATATATCGACATGAAGAAAGCATTTAATAGTGATGATCTCAAAGATACCGTAGATGTCAATGAAGTCTACGAGGTTATAGCAAAAGAGATGGCGACTCCGTCCAACCTCCTGGAAAATGTCTGCGGGAGAATAGTCAAAGCCATAGAGAAGTCATTTAATTTCTGGCCATTCAGCGTCACGGTTTCTAAGAAAAATCCGCCTCTCGAAGGACCGTGCGAATGGTCGAAAGTCACTATGGGTGAAGGCCTGCAAGAAGGCCCCGAAATCTTCAACAGATTCTAGTCCATGGTGAACAAAATAGCTTTCCTTACGCTCGGCTGCAAGCTGAACTATGCAGAGACATCCACCTACGAAAGGGGGTTCGCAAAGAACGGCCTCGAGGTGGTTCCGTGGGAAGAAAAGGCCGACGTGTATCTCATCAATACCTGCTCAGTGACAGAGAGGGCGGAGAAGAAATGCAGGAATATTATCCGCAAGATGCACCGGATATCTCCGGAAGCGAAGCTCATCGTAACCGGCTGCTATGCCGAGCTGCACAA
>Ga0256404_1007100_pt1 | contig 17943 bp, 12 predicted proteins | sample RumenRJG_01DNA_FD_185990 | JGI IMG/M metagenome (GOLD analysis project Ga0256404, IMG submission 185990) | Bovine rumen microbial communities from Lethbridge, Alberta, Canada - RJG_01 | ecosystem: Host-associated > Mammals > Digestive system > Stomach > Rumen | place: Canada: Alberta | collected...
GTAAAAAGCGAGTCGGACAATCCGTCGATCGGTCTGCTCCTATGCAAGAGTAAAAACGATTTGGTAGCGGAATACTCTTTGCGTGATATGAGCAAGCCCATAGGCGTTAGTGAGTACAGGATAACGAGCAGCCTGCCGGATGAATTGGCAAATAACCTGCCATCGGTTGAAGACATTCAGAAACGCATAAAAGATAAGTAAAAGCATAAAGGTTAGAACAAAGGATCGCAGTGTGAAGGCGCTGCGGTTTTTTTATTACATGTTCAACTCTATAAGTTTATTTGATTCTATGAAACTAACCCTTGCTCGTTATCTTGGTCAGTAACTTGGTCAACAACTTGGTCATAAGTGACTAAGTTGCTGTTCGCATTATTGGGATTATATGCAAACCGCACAGCGGGTAGAAAGAACTCGCGAATAAGTTAAGTAAAAGGAGCCACAGAAACATGAATAAAAAAGCAAATAACGATATCAACGACGCCGCATTCCTTTACAGCCTGAATATGCTCAACATTCTGCTGAGAATGAAGCTCATAACGGAAGAAGAATACAACAGGATCGCGGCGATAAGCAAGAAGCACTATGATGTGAAGATAAACTGTGCATGAGGCGAAAAAATCTATAAAAATATTCGATTTTTCGCTGGATTGTATTGAACTCTTGTGGTATATGTTGTGTTGCAAAAAAACGAAATAAAGTCGAAAGGAGGTCAACGAAATGAACATAACCGAGATCACACCGATAAAACCGGAATCGAATGAACCTATAAGGCTTGCCGCCTACTGCCGAGTGTCGAGCGATTCGGAAGATCAGCTCCACTCCTTCGCCGCACAGATAAGATACTACACGGACTATGCGAAGAATCATCCCGAATACAGCCTTGTGGATATCTATGCCGATGAAGGGCTGAGCGGAACGAGCATGCAAAAGCGCGATGAGCTGAATCGTATGCTTCGGGACTGCAAAAGAGGGAAGATCGACAGGATCGTGACGAAGTCGGTATCGCGCTTCGCAAGGAACACTCCTGAGCTTCTCACCATGCTGCGTATGCTCAAGGAAATGGGCATAAGCGTGTGCTTCGAGGAGCAGGGCATCGATACGGACAAGATGAACATGGAGCTGATCGTTACCTTCCCCGGACTTGCGGCACAGCAGGAAAGCATAGCGATATCCGAGAATATGCGCTGGAGCTACAAAAAGCGCATGGAGTCGGGAGAGTTCAATACCTGCTCCCCCGCTTATGGATATGACCTTGTTGGCGGAAAACTTGTGATAAACGAAGCGGAAGCGGAGATCATACGAAGGATATTCGATCTCTATCTTCAAGGGGTAGGCACAAGCACCATAGCAAAGCTTCTAAACAAGGACAGTGCACCGAGAAAGAAGGATGGCGAGAAGTGGCGCCACACTTTGATCCTCTACATCCTCGACAATGAGCGGTACATGGGAGATGCGGTGCTGCAGCAGGCATATACAACCGAGGCACTTCCCTACCGCAGGATCAGAAACCACGGCGAAAAGCCAAAATACTATGTTGAGAACGCGAACCAAGCGATAATCAGCAAAGAGATCTTCTATGCCGCGCAGGAGATGAAAAAGAAGAACGGCACCGAGAAGAAGTGCAGGCGGGAATCTTCACCGCTGACGAGGCTTATGCGCTGCCCCGAATGCGGAAGGGCTTTTAGAAAACAAACGACAGGCGGCATTGCCTACTGGATGTGTTCCGGACGGGCTTCCGGAGAAACAGTCTGCACCATACGCCGAGTGCGCGAAGATATGGTGTTCGACACCTACCTTACCATGATGTACAAGCTCAAGGACAACCGAGAGGCAATCATAGGAACGCTTATAAAACAGCTCGAGCAGATGAAAAAGCGCGAGTACGGAGCAAACGAGGAGGTGTGCGATATCGATAAGAAAATTGCCGACCTTGCGGCTCGAAACCATGTGCTTGCAAGGCTGCATACAAGCGGTGTGCTTAACTCCGCGGAGTTCGCCGCACAGTCCGGCGAGATCAACGCAAGTATAGCCGAGCTTCGCATAGCAAGGCGAAAGGCAACATCCGAGGACGATGAAGAAGATCTGATCGAGAACCTTCAAGCGCTCGATGAACTCATAGCTTCATACGAACCGAGCGAAAAGGTCGACGAAACCCTGTTCGAGCAGGTGGTGCAGAGCATAACGGTTATGGATAATACGAAGCTCACATTCACCCTGCTCGGAGGCATAGTTCTGACGGAAGAAATAAAGGAGAAAGGCAGGTGCAGAAGGAAGTGAAGAACAGAAGGATACCGTTCGGATACAGAATAGTGAACGGTAAAACAGAAATATCACCCTATGAGAGCAAAGCCGTGATCGTCATATTCAAGGCATACAGAGCCGGAAGCTCTCTTCTCGCTATAGCCGAGAGTCTTAACGAGCGAAGGATCGAATATCTGCCCGGCATAATAGGCTGGAACAAAGCTCGAATCAAAAGGATCATCGAGGATGAGCGCTACACAGGCAAAGGTGACTACCCCGCTATTATCGACCGAGCGGAATATGAAGCGAGTGTATGCATAAAGAAAGACCGCAACACTCAAAACGGCACGGACCGAAAGAAGGAGATCTATAAGCTCGGAGTAAAGGTCTTCTGTGCAAGCTGCGGATCGGAAATGAAGCGGCAGACCGATACCCGTCAAAAAATAGAGCAATGTTGGATCTGCTCAGGCGAAAGCTGCGGCATAAGGGTAAGAAAAGCCGACAGCAGCCTTCTTGCCGATATAACGGAGCTTATGAACGCGCTGATCGCCGAACCAAGCAGAGTGCAAACAGAAGCAAAACAAAGCGAAACGCCCATTGAACTGCGAAGGCTGGAGAATGAGATAGGCCGTATGCTCGATACCGCGGACTTCGACAGAAAAGTGCTTGTGAAGAATATGCTTGAACGGGCATCGCTCATGTACGCGAGCATAGATTCAAAACCATACATAGCAAAAAGATTGAGAGCAGACCTTGAACGATCGGGTCTGCTTTCGGATTTCTCAAAGGAACTGTTCGACAGGACGGTCAAAAGCATACTGCTGGATGCGGACGGAAATGTCAGCATCCGACTGATAAACGATCAGATCATCGGAAAGGAGTGAGCGGATGGAACAGGCAAAGGTAGTCCGAGCTATACCGGCAACGGTCAACCCACAGGAAAAGCTTAAGAGTGAATACAGGCAGATCCGCGTTGCCGCCTACTGCCGAGTATCCACCAAACAGGAGGAACAGCTCAACAGTTATGATGTACAGGTCAAGTTCTACACCGAAAAGATCCAAAGCGAACCCAAGTGGTCGCTCGTTGGGATATTCGCGGATAAGGGCATAACCGGAACGAGCGTTAAAAAGCGCGATGAGTTCAACAGGCTCATGCGCCTATGCAAACGCGGCAAGGTGGATATGATAATCACCAAGTCGATAAGCCGCTTCTCAAGGAACACCGTAGACTGCCTGAAATACGTCCGAATGCTCCGCGAGCTGAACATCGATGTGTTCTTCGAGGAACAGGGTATCCACAGCATAGACCCCGGCGCCGAGTTCTACATAACCATCTACGGCTCCATCGCACAAAGCGAATCCGAAAACATTAGTGCAAACGTCAAATGGGGCAAGGCTCAGAGCGCACGGGAAGGCAAAGTGCCGTTCAACTACAAACGGAGCATAGGCTACAGAAAGGGCGAGGACGGAACCCCCGAGATCGATCCCGAGCAAGCGGCTGTCGTCAAACTCATCTATGAACGGTTCCTTGCAGGCGACAGCTTCGGCGGCATAGCGGCATACCTTTCCGAAAGAAACATACCTTCCCCTTGCGGCAAAGCGGTCTGGGGCAACGGAACGATAAAGTCCATTCTCTCAAACGAGAAGTACAAGGGCGATGCGATCCTGAACAAGACCTTCACCGTTGACTGCCTCACAAAGAAGGTAAAGGTCAACAACGGCGAGCGGCAGAAATTCTATGTGGAAAACAACCACCCGGCGATCATAGACTCAGCCACCTTCGCAAGGGTGCAGGAGGAGCTCGCAAGGCGCGCCGGAAAACGCAAGGTCAAGCAGAAAGGCACTACGACGGAGCAAGGCAAATACTCAAGCAAGTACGCGCTGACCGAGCTTCTGATCTGCGGCGAATGCGGAACGCCGTACCGCAGATGCACCTGGACTGCATCCGGCAAGAAAAAGATAGTCTGGCGCTGCATAAACCGCCTTGACTTCGGCAAGAAGTACTGCCATAACTCGCCGACCATCGAGGAAAGCGTACTTCAAGAAGCGATAATGGAAGCGATCAAGAACACCGCGCAGAGAAACACCGAACTGCTCGCCAACCTCAAGCTCCACATAGGCATGGGCTTGGAGAGCATGGAGACCGAGGACCGAAGCCTTGCGATACAGGTGCGTATTGCCGAGATAAATGCCGAATTCAAGGAGCTGCTCGACACCATATCCGCTGACACGGCGGATATCTCATACTACGAGCAGCGCATGGGAGAACTCTCCATAGAAAAGCAAAGCCTCGAAACTGAACTCAAGGAATACGCCGACAGCCAAGAGCGGCGCGATGCAGCGAAATCCCGCATGGACGAAATCACCGCCGTGATCGATGTACTCGCCAATCATCCGATGAGCTTCGATGATAGGCTCATCAGGCAGGTGCTCGAATGCGTGATAGTTGAGTCGAAAGAGGAGATAAAGGTGGTGTTTAAGGGAGGGATGGAAAAGCAGAAAAGAGTATGAATGAAATGCATCTTTTGATTTTCTGCAAACTGAATTCGAGCTTTAAACGTATTTTAATACTACACAGATAATACTTGAAATTGAATATCTAACAAAATGAGTAGATATAGATGTCACAAGTGTTGATTATTGATGAAAAATGACTTATAATGTAAATGGGATCAGCACATTAGAAATGATGGTTCTTATACACAATAATAAAACGCAAGGGGGTTGGCGTGATTAAGAACATTGAGTTGCTGTTAGAAAAGAATAATAATATTGGATTCAAGCCACGTCTTCCGATTTGCAATGGAGTCGCCGAGTATTGCATCGAGGTTCAATATATTACTGTTGGTGCGGTGAATCGGATTATGACAGCTGTACGCCGATATTTTCAAAAGTATCCAAGAGTTGGTCCTCCGTTTATATTGAGGTTTCAACATGATGAAGTCGTGGTCGTTGATAAACTCACTTGGACACTGCTTGAAAGTATATGCTATTATGTTGTTGCCGTACACAAAAGAAGGCTATATATAACTGGTTCTTTTAAACGGATAATTAGTTCCGAGGGGTTGTTTAACTCACCGCTATTGACCCTAAATGAGCAGCGTTGGGATGCCATTGCATTTACTCGTTCTTTTGAAAGCAGTATTGAAAGAAGACATTACAGAAAGGTGATTAGAGAGAGCGCAGCAGAAACCGCTGGTCTCGGCAATATAACTGGAGATATTTATAGTTTTCTGAATAACAATTCGATTCAAGAAGCTTTTTCGGATCAAATATCGGAAGTTGTATCGGAGCTTGCGGGGAATGCATGTGAACATGCTAAAACTGACTGTATTGTTGATTTGGACATAACGAATGATTATGAGAATAAGAATAAAGAAACCTGTATTGGGATAAACATATCTGTGGTAAACTATGCAGAGCAACTGTTTGAGGCTGGACTTGAACATAAAATTCTAAATGAAAAAGTTGATATGGGACGTTATCGGCAAGTAAAAGATGCGTTTGATTTCCATAAATCAAGCTTTTCTGAAAAATATACAAAAGCCGACTTTTTCAGAGTCGCCGCTTTTCAAAAGGGGATTTCTGGTCGTTCAAGCATAAACTGTGCAGGAGGGATGGGGCTTGTGAAGCTAGTAACATCCTTAGAAAAACAAGCCGATTATCATCACTGCTATATGATTAGCGGGAGCAGAGCAATGCGGTTTATTCCAGAATACCATGAATATAGTGATGGCTGGATCGGTTTTAACCAATCCAATGATTACTTGCATCATATTCCGGATATAGAAATCTTTTCCAATGCTGATATTTTTATGCCCGGAACTGCATTTAACTTAAATTTTGCTTTTAGAAAGGATGTAGCTGTATGACGAAAACTCAATCTAGCCCACAAATCATTAGCTTATCGTTTGATAAGACAGCGATAGCCGTTGCTGGGTTTCCGTTTGGTGTGAAAATTTTCAACGAACAGGTGAAAGGGATAATCACGAGTAATACATCTGTTACGATAGTTTTCCCGAGTAACATTATAAAAGTTTCGTCTTCTTTTTGGCAGGGTTTTTTCAAGAAGTGGATCGAGGATTTTGGATTGCATTATATACGATGCAATGTTAGGATTACTCCTGACAAGCTTAATGAGAGAATGAATGAAGATATGCCGTACTGGATCAAAAAGTGGTAGTTTCATCATGATTAGTGTTTTTATTGCAATGCAGGCAGCGCCTGTTCAAACACAGGGTCCTATTGGCGCGCAGGCTCAAACAGCAAATTGGGATATTTTTTCAACGATTATTTCGATTATCTCGTTGGTAGTCACAACAGTTATCGCAACGATTACCATCGTAAAAAGTCAAAACGAAAGAAAAGTTATACTTGAAGCAGAACATTTCAGACAAGTGGTTTCGGACTATATGCTAAAAAAACTACCCGAAACTAGAAATGGCATTGAGTTTGTATCTGATAATCGACTTCACAACTGTGAAGACTTTGAACAAGCCTTGAGGAGTTTTAAAAAGAGCATCCTATATTACAAGTACATGGATGATGCATTTTATTCAAAAGTCAGCAAAGCTATCTGTGCAGTTGAAGACTGCGTAGTAATGGCTCAAAACAAATCCCATATCGACAAAAGTATGTTTGATAATGATCTTACAATGAAATTAAAGGATTTGTATAAGATTTGTACAAGCTACTACTATGGCATAAGAAGACTTAAGATTAGGGGTAAGGATGGTGGATAATTTTGAATCACCGTTTGGGCTCTGAGCCCCTATGGTTAGGACAGCAAACGGTGATCCTTTGTTTTTGCTTGTTTTATCTGTTTGCAAAAATGGCGGTTCTTGCCCTCGGGCAAGAACCGGCGGATGCCTGATCGCTGTGCTTTTGAGGGCTGGACAGTTAAAGTTGCAATTTGCACTTTTTAAATTGCAGCAACTTTTTTGTTGAAAAACATGACAAATGCTGATATAATAAAAAGCATACAATGTCGACGGAAAACGATTGGATCAGTTTGCCGTTTTCTCGTCGCTCCCACTGCGAGGACGTAGCTCTGCTGATTTCACGCGGTTTCGGACGCTGTTGTGATACAACGCGTTCAGACCGCTGCAACGTAAGTACATAACTGAAGCTCATCTGCTTCTGAAGGGGGATACATACTGTGGTGACTCGTCTGATTCAGATCAATTATTACTCGGATTTCAAAGAGAACTTTGGCGATATTTATGTCGAAAAAGCCGAAAAAGAGAAACCCAGAAACATTTTGCCGGAATACAGAAGAGACCGTTTTACCTTTCAAATGCCGGTGGATGTATTTGCAGAAAGCTTGGATGAAAAACCTGATGCTAAAGATAAAAAAACGAATTTTGCGAACGGATATTATTTTATTGTTAATCGTTATCGGTCCAATCTTTTGCCTCCAGTTTTCACAGTCAGAATTCGTTCAGCGGGTGATTATTCATCATTCTTCAAAATGATCGAGCTATCCGATACCGGAAAAATTATTCTGAGAAGAGACTGCAGAGATCGACTGATGCACTGTGAATTTCGCTTTCTGCTTGATATTCCGGAGGACGGGATCGATGAGCTTTTGCTGCATAACTATTTGGTCGTGTATATGAATAAATCCGCAGATTTTTCTATGCGGATGTATATCATCTCGAATCGTACACAGAACAATAACAAAGAGACGGGTACGAAAACAGATGAAGACGAAGACAAGAACAATTTCAGAATTGCAGCGTACCTGAGTAGCTGTCAAAACTGGTTAAAAAACAGCGTTCTATATAATGGGAAACTTCTCCCTTTCAGTAAAAAACAGACAGAATTCGGTAAAATTGTGCCTGCGATCCAGATCGATGAAGGGGCATGCAAATTCCTGCGCAGCCCCATGGATGATGATACGCTTAACTATGTTTTGAATCCGAGCGAGACAAATAAACTGGATGTACCGAAACAAACGGAGTCCTATAAGAAACTGCTGGACGCATGCAGAAGATGTCTGCATGCGAAGAAGTTTGAAAGAACCACAAGCAAGAATTATCAAAATGCGAGGGAATTGTTGTTTCAGAGCGAGAAATTCAAAAGGCAGATCCGAGATAAGTCATTTTTGGCAGTGCTCCTGTTCTCCCAATATGATTACTATTACAGAAGCAGCATCCTGAATGAGTTTAAATCGCTGCTTGGCGGAAGGAAAAAGGGAGGAGAGAAGAAGGGGAAGAAAAATCACTTTGTGATCAAATCCAGTGATATCTTTGTTGAACAGCAGGGAGAACAGGAATACCGCAGATACATATTCAGTCAACAGATGGCGCAGAAACAGATGAATATCAAATCAATTCTGTGCTATAATAAGAAGGCGCTTTCCCTCGTTGACCAATCCCAAGATGATATTGGCCTGTCAACAGACGGTATCGATCAGATGTCCAAAGAAAAGGAAATCCAGATTCATGAAGCAATCGTTTCGGAATTGTTTGAAGCTGCGACTATTGCAGAGGGCCTGCTGCAATTGATTGAAAACGCTGTGGTCCATGCGAACGGAGGTTTGCTCAGCATCCGGATAAGAGAATATATCTCGGGGTCAACAGATGACAAAGACACCAATATGCTGAAGAACCTATACTCCGAATACGATTACATCCATATCAAAAAACAGGCAAAACCGGATGAAAAGGACAAGAATAAAGCGCAGGACAAACAGGTAGAGCAGGAAAATCCGGAAGCGAAACCGGGTTTAAATGAGGAAGTGAAACCAATTGCAAAAGAGGAAACGAAACCGGAAGCGGAGCGAAAGGCGGGAAAGGTCTTTTTTCTGGAAATCAAGCTGTCAGACTTTTCAAACAAGGACATGAGAGAGAAGTTTGAAGAGAACGGGATTCGCCGGGCGAAACTGCAAGAGGACAAGGAATTTGCCGCAGTGATGGACAAATTCATTAGACATCATAGGGACCCAGGCACTGGAAAAGAGAACGTATACAAGATGTTTTTTGCTCCTACAGAGGAGGAGAATGAACTGTGGAAGGAGTACTATCAGATTTCTTCCAACCGAGTGCATCATTATGGCCTGCAGGCATTCTATTCTATTTTGAAGTCCCGGCGCGGCGCACTTTGCATCAGCGGCCATCACGCTGCATTCAACGAAGACTGTTTGCAAACAGAAGAAGTGGATGAAGACCTGCCAGGGACGTCATACCGTATCATCCTTCCGTTAAACCACGAGCCGGCATCGAATAACAATTTGATTGTGGACACCTGCGCAGACCAGCTGATGACGGGTGATGTACTTGACAATTACAGAGATGATAAGAGTGGGGATGTTCGTATTACCATGATCAGGAATATCAGCCTGACAATGGAGAAACAACAGTCAAAAGAGGGCGGTAAAGAAACGATCAAAGAGCTCATAATAGAGGAGATTGCCCAGAGCATCCGAGAACAGATCAAATTCAAAAACAGCCTGGTGGTGATTCACCTGGACAGTCTCCTTGAAAATCTCCAGGCTTCTGCAGGATATTCCAAGTCGGACATTACCGCAGAAACCGTGATCAAGGGCCTGCTTCTGTTTTTACTTCAGCTTTCTGAGGGGCCTATTCCCCCTGTAGCGATCATGGATTTACAGCCCCATGTACTGCTGGAACTGACCAGAACTATTGCGTTGTTATACGACAAACGTGGGGACACGACTGATGCAATGAAGAAGATCCAAATTTATCTCAGAGGCAAAAGCCTTGGCGACGAGATCCTCTTTGCGGGCAGCAACCTCAGCCAGACAGCGGATCGTATCAGAAGACTGGCACTCACAAGGGGCAATTCGGCCGAGTATACCAAAATCGCGCAGGCCCTGCTAAGGCGAGAAAAGGAACGGAATTCTTCGACGGGAGGAAAAAAGAATGGGTAACAATATAGGGGCGAGCGTAGGAAAGAAAACGATTTGTTTTCCCTTCGAGTTCATTTCCATGGACGGCAGTAAGTGCTCCTTTATCAAAAATGTTGAGGGGATTTTGAAGGCTGATCTGCAAGCAGATAAATCCTTTGGCTGCAAGATCAAAAACTGCCATACACACGCCGGCTCAAAGGTACACTTCCAAGATTTTATAGAAGCTGAGATTCTGTTTCACAACAACTACTATAACCATGGCTTCGCGTTCCTAACAGTTGAAGAGATTGTACGCAGGATTAAGGAAATACATGACAAACAACCTGCTGCTAGAATATCCAAAGTTTTTCTGATAGGATACGAAGGCTATTCCGAGTTATACCTGAAAGAAGTAAAGCGGCAACTGACTGAATATAAATCAAATAACCTGGGGAATATCAGCTGTGATTATTTTATTTATGAAACGCTGTCCCTCGACGAAAGCTGGCATGACAGTTCAGCCGATGGTAAGAAAGTGAATGATTGTGAGTGTTGCGCGCAGGAACAACAATCCAGCGCGAAGAGCAGCCGGCCAGCCAGACAATATGGGATTAGGCCGGCGGCGAGTATTCGGAATCTGGAGCCCGATGACAAAGACAGGAGAACGCTTTTCTGCTCCTACGGTCTGAAGGACAAGTCCGGAAAAACCAGGCTGACATTCACCGACGATACAGCAGACTGCCTGTTCGTATACATTGTCCCAATCAATACGACCCTGTCGACAATGGACAAAATGGTTGCCCTGTTTGAGCAAAAATGCTGGAAAGGACAGACTCCCGAGCCACTTTACCGGCAACTAATCTCGCTTATAACGATTGGGCCAACGAACGATGTCGAAAATCTGTATTGGGAAAAAAGTAGGGAGACAAATTCCTTCTGCCATGAGAAGCTTGTCCCGAAGAAAGAGAGATTCGGCAAGCTAACACCCAATGATGAGGTTGTGAATTTTGCTTTTACAGAGAGTACGTGGACCTATGCCAAAGGAAGTGACCTGAAGGGAGCTAAACTGGAATCGGAGAAAAAATGCATCTGCAAGGGTTGCTATCCAGACATATTCAGCAAGAAACTTACTGAAGAGAGTCCAATCTTTGATGTCAATAGGAGTTCTGTCGTTCCGATGCTGCAATTGGGACAGAATCTGCCGCTGAAGCCGATCAACGTGGGCAAAGTCCGCTGGAAGACGATAGATGACGGAAAGGATGCGACTGAGATGGAGGATGAGGCCATCGATTTCGAGGCAAACCATATCAACCTGAAGCGCATCTGGCGGATGGCGGAATACACAACACACCACCATATATACCGCGGAAGCAATCACTTTCAGTTTTATATGGATGCGCCGGGATTCCTTGACGCCTATGCGGATGCGCCTGCAGAGCCTGACATATCGGTAAGCAATTACCTAAAGGAAATCCGCAAACAGTCGAAGCCTGAAAAGGACGATGAATGCGTCATCTACAATTTTATCGTTGCGCCAAGTCACAAAACGAATGCGGAGTGGGTCAATCTTGTGTACTCCAACGTTTTTTCGTACAATGGTGATGATTTTAATAAATCGCTGAATGGCGCAAGAGTGCTGTATTTTGACATTTCCAAGGAATACCGAAGCAATTTCAAGGCAAAATACAGTGATCTGCTTCAGTCCTTTGCAAACATTCTGGGGAACGATCAGGTATTCGAAATCCGCTTTCATTATGTAGACGAAACCATTACCACCGGGTCCAGGTTTTTGCGTGCGGCGGATTTGATCCAATCCCTGCTTTCTTCCGTTTCCATTACTGAAGAAAAGAAAAAGCGAATCAAGCTGTTCCACTCCGTCTATCTTCTGTACGGACGCTCGTCTGCGGATTCCAAGGCCTTCTATTACCGTCTGTTCAAGGAGGCGGGGATCGAGGACTTCAATAAGCTGCTGATGGAGAATTTTCACGAGTACGCTTCGATCCGAATCTCCAATCTGCGTAATTTTAAAGATGCCTGTACTCTGTGCAAGCTCACGAAGGACTACAAGGTCATACGAAGCTATTGCGGAACCAATACCATGGCGACAATTTGCACGGACGTGATTAACACCCATCAGCCTGTCAAAGCGACGATCCTTTCAAAATCCAACGGGTTCGGATGCAATCAGGAAAAGAAATATATGTTTCTCATCACACATATTCTCAATTTGAGAATACGTGCGAATAACGCACCTGAATTTAAGAAGGAACAGATTAAAGATCAGATCGCGGTCGAATCCGAGGACGCGGTGAAGGATATCAAGCGGATTCTCGACGATTACTACGCCAATTCTTACTCGTGGCTTAGCACGATACTGGGAAAAAGCTTTGCAGGTAACTCCGCTAGTAAGGACGATTTTAACAAAGATTTTCGAAAGGCATTTATTAAGACGATCTCCCGCCCATTTTTCACCTTCCACTTAAGGAAGAGGCAGGCCTCCTTCGCTTTCTGCCTGGAGCAGCTGGATAAGCTGTGTAACGATCACCCGCAAAAGACCGGAAAGGATAAGGAGAGGGAGCATGATTTGATTGAAACCCTGGTGAAAGCGTTGGCGGACATGAACGCCAACTATCTGATTCGGCAGAAGCCGTATTGCATTCTGTCATCCATTGCGAAAAACGCGAAGCATTCAGTTGATTCAATGCTTCGCTTCTGTGCCGCCATCAAGAAAAATGTTACCCTGTCTCAGGACAGCGCAAAATCTCTACTGTTGGAACACGTACTTGTGAACGGTAGCGAAGGTGACTTCTTTCGGGATGAAAACATCGGCGTTGGTCAGCCTGATCGACCCTGGCTCTCATTTTTCAAGCATCAGACTGTAAGCATTCAGTCTGAAAAAGGAAAAGCGCTGTGCTTGCATGGAATGGCAAAAGCCGCTGATCGGGATGAAACGGTAAAATTGCTGTCCCTAAATGGCCTGATATATCTTGAAAATAATCGGGTGTTGGTGGACGCCCTCAGCGATCTGTACAGAAAGCCGTCCCTGACAGAAAGTCAGCGGCATCCATATTATCTGGATAATTTTGCCTCTCTGCTGAATATCAATCAAGTCACGCTGGACAGCAATTTCGGTGAGGCATACCAGAAACTGCTGAACAGTATAATTGGAAAGAACAAATTGTCCAGTATATTGCTCAATGAGATGATTGACCAGATTACATTCGCAAACAAGGTAGGAAGCAGGAAACTGGAGATTATTCCATTTGTTCGAAATAAAAAAATCAGTTCAGAACGGAAGAACTTTAATAAATCATTTGAATTTATTTTGTTTTCCAGCGACGAAGTGAAACAGAAAGAGTTCTACAGGGATCGGAATCGCATGTTCCTCCACAAGGGCGTTGCGAACTTCCTGGATAACGATCCCGATAACAAACAATTGTTCCTCAGTAAAGACATCCTGTTCCTGGAGGACGATATCGTTTTGGTGCGCTTCCTTCAGAACGATCCTGTTGCAAAAGAGTACCGGCCTGCCAAAACAAGCTCCGCAGATTCCGATACGGACAACGCGGTTTATTTTGAGATTCGCAATTTTAATGAAAACTCCATTGGGCACTGGTTCAGTCTGAAAGTGCTGCTTTCCCTGAGAAACGCTATATCGGAAATGATCCGGGAGATCAACCTGCCGGTATTCATTGAAAAGCAGCTCAATGAAATGCTTCAATCCGCCATAACGGATGCAAGAGCAATGACCCATGCGAAACTGGATGAGACGATGGACATGACATTCTTTGATCAGGGTGAATGTGAGAATTACGAAAACCGCACCTTCGAAAGATGCGGTATCAAGGCCGGACTGGAACTGTTGGGGGGAGGAACTCAGCTATGCCAAACCGAACAAGCGGTTCTGTTTATGAAGAGGATGTATTGCAGATACTTTTCTCTGATTTGTGACGAGCTGCTTTCTTCCTGGTACCGGAAACTGATTCGAAGAGAAAAGAATCCCGCTGCGTATGAGAACACTATGCCGGGCCAATCTCTCGGTCTCCCGTTTTTCATCCACGACGAGGATTCTCCTAATGAGAGGGATTGTTTTGTATTCTGGATGGAACGCCTGTTCTATGCAAAATTCGAGTATATGCTTAACCCGACGGGAGATGCATGGCGACTGGGAAGCTTTGAGTTTTATTGCATAAAGCATGGCGTTTACAAAAAAGTGAACGTGCAAATGATTTTAAAAAATCCGGAGTTCGGCCTTCCAGAGGCGGATACCCGATTCCCTACGATTAGTGATTGTAGTTTTCAAATCTACACATATAGCATTTCGGGAGCAAAAAGTCTTAGACATGTCGTATTCCCCTTGATCGTATTGCTGGTCAATAATGCCGTCAGTCACGCAGACGCGGATACCGTGGATATCATATTTGACATTGAGTCTGGCTCTATTATCATTGAAAACGAGATTCGTGGAGATATTATCCAGGATCCAATGGTAAAGGTGCAGGATTGCATGAGCATTATTCCGTTTATCAGGAAAGAACAATATGTTGCGGTAAACGATATCGAGTCAAACGAGCAGAAACATGACGGGATGACACTCTGGACCTTGAAACATCTAAACCCGAATCATGATTGGTTCTCCGCGGAAATGAATGTGCAGGAAAAACGATTTTCAATAATTCTCAAAAAGGCCGTTAAATGGGTGAAGGAGGATGGCAATGAGCAAAAAAGTTAAGATCTTGTTTGTTGACGATAGAGTCACACGTTTTAAAACCATGGAAGACTGCAGAAAGACCGGCCTTCTGAAGGCAGACGTCGTGGACTGCACACTTCCAATGATCGACACAGAGTTGGATAACTGGAATGACGATGATGTAAAACAGAGTATTACGAAAACAGTACAGGAAAAAATGTCTGAGCACGATTCCCACGATTGTGTCTGGCTTGTGATGCTGGATTTCCAACTGTACAGAAGACTGACAGACTACTACCATAGGAATGAACTCGCAAGAAAGGCTGTTTTGGACGCGATCTGGCAAAATGAAAACGTATATTTGGTTTTATATACTTCGGCAGAGCCAGAACTTTGCTCAGATTTCTTTGAAGATGTGTGTTATGAAATGGCGGAACCGGGAGCGAACACAAAATTCAAGCTGTTTCATTCGATTCTTGTTATTTACTTTGATGGAACACCCACCAACTATATGTATATGTTGAAAACCGAGGTCAACAGAGCGATAGACTCCATAATGGAAGGGAATTTAAATGATGAAAAGTGGATTCATACATGGTGATTCAATATTGCAAACACAAAAGCAGAAGGGAACTGGATTAACTGCAAAGAACCCCAGACCCGTTCAAGTCATACATGCGATTATCTCACAAAACAGCACTGCACCGAAGGAGTTATACCATTACACATCCATGACGGTGATGGACAGCCTGCTGACGAGCGGACAGTTCTGGGCCTCCAATATCTTTTATTTAAACGATGCAGAGGAATACTATAAGGGGATCAAATATCTGATTAATCTCTATTTAGCGCAACCCGAATATGTGAAGCTTTTGCGGGAGATACTCAATGATAACGGTAGTTCTTCCCAAGGCGTGTTTTCTCTGTCGTTCTCGACACAAAATGACAATTTGCATCAGTGGATTACCTATGCAAAGGAAGGCGGAGTCTGTATTGGCTTGGATAACGAACGCTTACAGGAGTATAGTATCGCGCTTGAGGGTAAAGACAATAAGAATATAAAGCACAATGAGTACGGTTCTTGTAAGGATGTGATCACGCAGGCGATTTACCTCACGAACGAAGCTGTAAGCAAAAGCGAGATTGATGATATGCTCCAAAGAGCATTAACTTGGGAAATTGAAAATAAAGAAGACCAGAATAGAGTTAAAGATGAATTGTCTGCCGGGACTTTTTCCGAGGTAACAACAGACGGCATAAAGGACTACTATCGGCTTTGGGTTTCTTACTGCAAGGATTCCGCATTTGAGATTGAAAACGAATACCGCGCTGTGTTTTCACCGATTTTTGCGAAATATGCTTCACCGCCCACAGTATTCTACCATGTAACGCCTTCGGGGATCATACGTCCTTTCCTGAAAGCTGGTTTCAAAGAAACACAGGATTCGGAAGGAATATCTCCTCTCCCAATCAGGTCCATCACGATCGGTCCGGCGGGAAACCAACAATCAGTCTTCGACAGCGTGGTTCACCGGGTCAGATTTGGAGAAACAAATGTATGGGACTACTGGGAAAAGGACGACTACACAGCCTTTAAAAGGAATTACATGGAGTATTATTGCGGAGCCATACAGGAATATTTGAAGAAAAACAACTTGGAGAAGATTCGGGAGCAAAATCTTACAACAGTCAACCAGAGGCTGCGCGATCTGTGGAGGACTTCAAACAAAAAGCGCTTAAAGAAAGACATAAAAAGACTGGACAGTGGGAAGTATTTCCCTGAGGATAACGATTGTGTGAAGGAAATAAGGGACAAAGGGATTACAGTGGAAAGCGAGGTCTGCGTTGATTCGAACGATAAAACCGCGAACGAGATCCTCAGGTATATTCAAAAAAACCACTTTTTCACCAAAGAAGGAATCTGGATCAAAAAATCGCAGATTCCGTATGTATTCTGACTGAATCACCGTTTGGTATCCGAACCCCATCGGGTTCTGACAGCAAACGGTGATTCTTTGTTTTTCCTTGTTTTGCTTGAGTTTTCTGACTATCGTTTCCTGAACTCAAACCAGACATAAAAATCAAAAAAGTTCAAAGCGGAAATCGAAAACGAAAAACCTTTACGATCCGCCCCCCCTTGTCCGATTTGAATTGATCAATAAAAACTAATTCTTTGTTGGAAAAACAAAAGTCGATTTCCGGTTATGTCTTGTTTCACGGATTAACTTCGACTACAACATTAGCGGAACAATACAATGTAGAACACTGTGTTTTCCAAGACGGCATGTGGTTACAGGGGTTCAACTCCACCCGTAAAAATCCAAAAAATCTTTTTCGGTAAGATAACACATAGCGAACATTGATAACGGATTTGGAATCGATGCTCGCTTTTGTTTTGCTCATTTTCGGTACGAATATGGTGTTAATAGCTTATTGTTCTCATTTACTCGCCGCTTGCGGCACATACTCCACAGCAACGCCCTGTCGGGTGTCCTGTTTGATGTTCTTCTCGAAATAGTCCTGCTCCATCTCCAGATAGCCCACAAAGCGGTAATGGATGGCTATGTGTTGGATACGGTTCTTTCCCTTGCCCTGAACTTCGGAGACATCGATTCTGCTGATCAGCTCTTTAAGCAGCGGAGCGGTCATGGTATCCATATCCATAAAGCGGCGAACAGCCTTGATAAAGAAATCATTGTTCTTATAGGCGGTTTGCAGCTTCTTTAGTTTGGCTTCAAGACTTGAGATGCGCTCTTTGAGTTCAAGTCTTTCGGTTTGGTATTTCATGGACATATGGTCGAACCATTCGTCCGTTACCTTTCCTATGGCGTTGTCCTCATAGAGTTTCTCATAAAGATTTCCGACCGTCTCCTGTCGCTGCTGCGCCTTGCGGAGTTCTTCGGAGAACACGGCTTGCTCTGCTTTTGCTTCCTTCTGCGTTTTCTTGGCTAGAAGCTCAGCGAAGGATTGTTCGTCCGCATTGAGGAAAGCAGACAGCCTTCTGAGTTCAAGCCTCACAACCTCATACAGCGCATCTTCGCGGATGTAGTGCCTTGATTGGCAGGTGCCGCGATAGTCCTTGACATAATTGGAGCAGGCGAAGAATCTTATTGACTTATTCACCGTGTTCACATGAAACCATAGCTTCTTTCCGCAGTCC
>Ga0256404_1007101_pt1 | contig 17941 bp, 13 predicted proteins | sample RumenRJG_01DNA_FD_185990 | JGI IMG/M metagenome (GOLD analysis project Ga0256404, IMG submission 185990) | Bovine rumen microbial communities from Lethbridge, Alberta, Canada - RJG_01 | ecosystem: Host-associated > Mammals > Digestive system > Stomach > Rumen | place: Canada: Alberta | collected...
TCGGCCAGAACGTGCTGAACAAGGCATAAAGAGCAATAGGTTTTGAGGCTGCTGTAACGAATTGATGATAAAAAGAGAATCCTGATTTTGATCCGTCTGGTGAAAGATAAAAAGATGCATTAAGTTAGTTATGGCAGAGAATCGACGGTGTTAATTCTTCGCATGTTGAATAATTCAGGATATATCCAAGGATTCGTATAGGAGGGTGTTCTGTGGACTATAAGGAAATGTATGATTTGGCCAAAACGTACAACATCGACGCTTTGAAGCAGTACGATGCCGAGACGTTAGCACAATTCATCGTAGATGTGGTAAAACCCAAGTTTGGACGATAAAATGAGCGTCAACCCTTATACTGCAAGGGCTGACGCTCATTTTTGACATAATAATATGGACTACGCCATCACGGTCACCTTCGACTTCATCTGCCGGATGTCGCCGCGTGAAAAAATGCGCGGCTCGATTTCCAGTCCGACGGCACGGAGAATCTTCGCAAGGTCGTCGTCATCCGTGTTGCAGAACCGGTAATTTGCCCCCGGCAGATCCTCGATCATCCATTTGTTGAGTGCATCCTGCACGCGCTGGCTGCTCATTCCGTAGCTCCAGTTCTTCCCCTCGGCGTGCATCCCGTTCCCCAGAGCGATGCGCCGCTCCAAAAGACGCAGCATGACGAGCGCCATCAGGCAGACGAGGAGATGTGCCTGGATGTGTTCGCGCGTCCGCACGAAGACGGGGCGCGTCTCCAGCGTCCCCTTCATCACGCGGAACTGGTCTTCGATGCGGCTCAGGCCGTGATACGTCTCGATGACTTCCTGCGGGCTCATGGCGAGCTCCGACGTCACGATCTGGTAGTACCCCATGCTGCCCGTGAACTCTTCGACCTTCTCCTCGTCAATAAGCGACAGGAGCTTGCGGGAATCCGTGATCTCGCCCGTCTCCTTGTTGACGACATCCTTCTTGAGGAAGCGCGAGAGCATGGAGGCATTGCGGCTCGTCACGCGGAAGGACGACGGCGACTCCTTCAGCTTTTTCAGGAACGCGAGGAACTTCTCGTGCTCATGGCGCTCGCGCTCGTAGAACTTGCGGCTCCAGTACACGACGACCTGCTCCTTGAGCTCGCGCATCTTCCCGTGCTCGTCTTTTCCCCTCCGCGTCACGATGCGCGACTTGTAACGGAAATCCTCGCTCGTACGGATGTATCCTTCCTCCGAAAGAATCCACTCCCGTTCCTCTGCCGCCGTCTTGCGGATGCTCTTGCTGACGAGATAGCCCTGTCCGTCGTCGACGAGCGCGCACGCGTTCTTGACGGAGCACATGCCCCGGTCTGCCACGAGGACGTAGCGCTCGAAGTCGAGCCCTGCGAGGCTCTTCTTCAGCGCGGGGCGCAGCGTCGCCTGGTCGAGCGTGTTCCCCGGGAACGCCTCCGCCGTGACGGGAATGCCGTTGTCGTCGAGGAACAAGCCCACCTGCACGATGGGCTCCTTGCGGTTCTCCTTTGAGACGCCGCGCTGGCGGAGGCCTTTCACCATCTCGCCGTCCACTTCCTCGTCCTCGTCAGGACGCTCGATCTCGAAGTAGAAGTTCGTCACGTCATAGAAGAGCTTCGTCGTGCTGCGGCCGATGCGCTTCTCGATGGACGAATTCATGCGCTGGACAAACTGCTTCTGATGTGCGGCGAGGATGTCCAGCAGGTCGTAGACGCGGAAGGGGTCGGAAGAAGGATCTGCCGGGGGCGCGAAATAATCCGATGCCTGCTTTGCAGTCGCGATCTTCGATGCGGGGGAGAGGATGCGTCCGAACAGCAGGAGCCGCAGCAGGCCTGCGAAGTCGAAGGACACCCACTCCGCGTGCTTGATGGTCGCGCACAAGCTGTCGAGCCCGAGCTCCTGGAAGAGCGCGTCGAGGATGATGGGGGCGGCCTTCTTCGGATGCGCCACGCAGGCCGCTGTTCCCTGCTCGAACGTGACCGTCACCTTCTTCTTCGGGCCTTCTTGCTCTTCTGCATATGGTTGCAAAGAAGGGATGATGGGGCGCCCTGCCTTGAAGGAATCCTTGAGGCGCTGGAGATAGTCCGGCTTTCCGTCGTCGAATCTGGAGAGCGGGCCGATGTTGAAGACGACGGTCTTCTTCGGCATCTTGACACCGTCCTTGTTCGGGACGCGCTTCGACTGGACGAGGCGGAGGTATGGAGTACCGTTGTTATTGAATTTCTCGACGTACATGATTCAGTCCTCAAAACAATTTATATACCGACATATAAATTATATCATAATAGCGCAAAAAAAGCAAGGAAAATCGTTGAAATTCCTTGCTTTTTCAGAGATTTATTTTCTGGCTTTCGTCCAAACTCGGGTTGTACCACCCTTTGCTTTCTGCAGGCAAAGCCTGCGCAAAAAATAAAAGCCAAGCATCCACGAAAGGCCAGCGCCTTGTGCGCCCGATCGCTTTCGTAGTTGCTTGGCTCCATTGCCTAGCTATTCACTTGACGGTTCTTATACTAGCAGAAAAACGTCCGCCTGTAAAGTATTTTCTATGCAAAAAAAATTGTATACATAAAACATCACGGCAATCATCAACGGATGCGTCGGAGCGAGAGACGGCTCGCGTAGCCATCAAGGAACGTCTCGATGTTCGCATCGAGCTGCGCGTCGGGATGTTCTTCGGGGCGACCGCCGGCTTCGATGCGCAGGAGGCGCGCGAGGAGCATCGCCATCGCGAACGATTGCTGGCGCGCATCGGAGAGCTCCGAGACGTGCAGGACGATCGTGCTGCCGTTCTCGATCCAGAGGTTGCCGTCAGCGAGCTCCGTTGCCTTGTCCTGCGGCACGTCGCAGTGCTCCGCGATGGCGGCCGCGAAATCGTGCTCGCTGCCGCAGAGCACGACGTCGAAGCGGCCGTGCGGGACCGTGCCGAACGCGCCTTGCAGCGCTTCGCGCGCCGCCGCTGCGTCGCGCTGAAGCGACGGCGCGAGACCGTCTGCCACGCCTGCGCGCGCGGAGAACGTGAGCTCGATGGGACGCTTGCGCTCGTTCTCATACCATGTGCGGAAACGTTTCAAAAACGCGTCGTGCGACAGGCCGAACGCCTGCTCGAACGCGGCTTCGCCGTCCCTATTGTCTTTCAGCAAGCGAAAGTATTTCAGGATGGAGGCGACTTCTTTGCCCTTCTGATGTTCCATGAGGCAGAGCACCATGGCGTCGGCCATCTGGTACGAGTGGTAGTCCTTGTTCATGAGCTGCATGCGCTCTGCAAGCGTGCAGTGCACGAGCGACTCCGGCTTGACCGTCGACTCGGCGAGGCGCAGTTCGTTCAGCGTGTCGAGCGACCATTTGCGGAGCGTCTTGCCCTTTGCCTGCTCGGCGATGCGCGCACCGATGTAATCAGCCGTGCCCTCTTCGAGCCAGAAGAGCGACTCCGCACCCGTGTCGTTGCCGTCCGAGAGCTCGTATTGCAACTGATGGAACAGCTCGTGCCCCGCCGTGCTCTTGCGGTCGCTCGCCGTCTTCATGACGCCGGCCGCGCCGTTCAGCGCCGTGAGGCCGCGCCGCCCGCCTGTCCAGCCGCCCGAGACATCCGCGATGGCCCGCGCCTCGTCGGCGCTTTGCTCGAACTGTTCGACGATGACGCGCCGGTAGTCCTCTTGCGTCGCCGCGACGTACACGGTGACAGCGTGACGGAGCGGCGCGCCGTTTTTCGTCATGTCGTCCGTGAACAGCGTGACCGCCTGCTGCACGTCATCCATCGAAGATTCTGGCATATCGCCGATCGCTTCCATCGTGACGCCTTGCGGCGCAGCATCTTTTTCAGACGTGAAAAGATATCCTGCCGCGATGGCCATGCCGACGAGGAACGACGCAAAAAGAATGGCGAAAAATTTTTTCATTGTCACCTCTGCCAGCGGCACGCGCGATGCTCCGTGCCGTCGATGATCGTGAACAGCACGAGGCCGAGGCACGACAGCACGAGGATGCCCGCGTACATGTCGAGATAATTCACGCGCAGCCATGCGTCCATGATGAAGTAGCCCATGCCGTACTGCGTGCCGAACGTCTCCGTGAAGAAGAGCACGGAAATGGCCGTCGCCATCGCGACGCGCACGGCGGTCAAAAATTTCGGCAGCGTCGCGGGCAGGATGACGTGGCGCAGCATCGCGGGAAAGCCTGCGCCGAGCACGCGCAGCGGGAAAAACGTCTCCTCCGGAATCGTGCGGATCGCGTCGCGCACAGCGATGACGACCTGGAATACGATGATGAGGAAGATCATGAGGATTTTCGAGAGCTCGCCGACGCCCGCGAGCAGCATGAGGATCGGCAGCAGCGCAATCTTCGGCACGGGATACGTCAGGTAGACGATGGGCGAGAGCACGCGGTCGAGGCGCTTCTTGTAGCCCATGGCGACGCCGATCGGATAGCCGACGGCAACAGCGAGCACGAGGCCAGCCGCGATGCGCCAAAGGCTGTACGCCGCGTGGATGGCGATCTTGTCGGAAAAAATCCGCCCGAGCCGCGTAAAGACGTGCGCGGGCTGCGGGATGATGGGGAGCGCGACGAGCGATGCAATGATCTGCCAGAGCACGAGCAGCGCCGCTGCGCCGAGCGCGTACGTCAGCAAGAGTTTCTTTCCCTTCATGCTTTCATCTCCCGGATCCGTTCGCGCAAATCGCGCGCCATCTCGAAGAACGGCGCCGTCCCGCGCACGCCGCCCTGCCCCGCGAGCGGATTCTCGAGGCACGCGGCGATGCGGCCGCCCGTGCGCATGAGCACAATCTTCTGCCCGAGGTAGACGGCCTCCTCGACGTAATGCGTGACGAGGAGCGTCGTGACGCGCTCGCGCTGCCAGAGGCCGAGGAACACGTCCTGCATCTCTTCGCGCGTGATGGCGTCGAGCGCGGAAAACGGCTCGTCCATGAGGAGCACGTCCGGCTGCAAGAGAAACGCGCGCGCGAGCGCGACGCGTTGCTGCTGGCCGCCGCTGAGCTCACGCGGATAGCGCGCCTCGAGGCCGGCGATGCCGAGCACCTTGAAGAGCTCAGCCGCCCGCGCTTCGGCTGCCGCGACGTCCTGCTTGCGGATGGCAGGGCCGAGCAGCACGTTCTCGAGCGCCGTGCGCCACGGCAGGAGGCCGTAATTCTGCGGTATGAAGCCGATGGTCATGCGCCTCGGGTCAATGGGCGTGCTGTCCATCGTGACCATGCCCGACGCGGCCGGCAGCAGTCCCGCGACCGCCTTGATCAGCGTCGACTTGCCGCAGCCGGACGGGCCGAGGACAGCACAAACCGTCCCTTTCGGGACGGTCAGGCGCACATGGTCGAGCGCTTCGTATGGTGTTTTGCCGTCGCGGTCATACGTGACCGACAGGTCTTTGATCTCGATCATTGATTCATCACAATCACTTTGAAAATACATCCAGCACGATGTCGTCATACGTGTACGACGTGCTGATCAGGCCTTTGCCCGTGAGCCACGCGATGCAGTCCGCCACGTCGCTTTCCTTCGGCAGCGCGGCCTCGTGGTATTTCGGCAGCTTCAGTGCGTCTTTCGAGGCCTGCGGGAAACCGCCCTTTTCGATGACGAGGTCCATGTACTCGTCCTGTGGTGTCTCGTTCAGATACTTCACGGCCTTGTTGTAGGCGCGGTACATCGCTTGGATGGACGCTTTCTTGTCCTTCGCGCTCGCGGCCGTGAACATGATGACGCCCGGGTTGATGCCGAGCTCGTCCGAGCCCGTGACGAAATGACAGCCGCTCGCAACGGCGATGCTCGCCATCGGCTCGGGGAGCGTCGCGGCCGCGAGCTTGCCGTTCTGGAGCATCTCGAGGCGCGTCGGGATCTGCGGGATGATGACCTTGTTGATGCTGTCGCCCGTCATGCCGTCCTTCGCGAGGATCTGGTCCGTGACGTACTCGATGATCGTGTTGCGCGAGACGGCGACGTCCTTGCCCGCAAGCTCCTTCGCCGTCTTCGCGGATTCCTCCGCGCCCGCGACGAGCTTGTAGCTGCCGTCCGTGAACGACGTGACGTTCACGTCAAAGCCGCCGTCCTTCGCGAACGCGACGGCGAGCATGTCGGAGACGTCGCCGTCGAGCGTGCCGCTCTGCAGCGCCGCGTCGCGATCCATGGCGCTCTTGTACTGCTGGAGCTCGACCTCGACACCCTCTTCCTTGAAATAGCCTTTTTCCTGCGCGATGAGGAACGGCAGCGAATCCACGTCCGGCATGAGGCCGACCGTGAGCTTCGGCAGCGGCGCGTTCTTCGCCTGCTCTGTGCCGCAGCCGCCAAAAGCCAGCATGGAAATCATCAGCAAGACAAAAATCAAACACTTCTTCATCAAAAGCATCCCCCTATTGCTTTCTCACATTCATTGGAACAGCAGGCTGCCGAGCATCCGTACGCCCGTCTGGGCGTACGACACGATCGTGTCGATCGTGTCGCGGTTCTCGTCATACACCGTCTGCGCTTTTTCGAGCGCTGCGCTCGCTTCCTGCCCGGCGGCTTTCGCCGTATCGAGCTTCGCGTTCACGTCGTCGAGCATCTGCTGCGCATTCTCGATGGACTGGTCGATGTTTGCCGCGTCCGTCTGTGCGGCAGCGGCCGCCGCGTCATTCGCGGCCTGCGCCTGCTGCTGCTTCTTCTCCTTGCCCGTGACCTTGTCGAGGAGCTTGCCGAGGCCGGACGACTTGTCATTCGCGATCTGCTCGTTGCGTCCCTGCGCGCGCGCAGCCTGCTGCGCCGCCTGCTGCCGCTGTTTTTCCAGCTCGCGCTTCTCCTGCTCGAGCTGCGCCTTCTTTTCCTCGAGCGCCTTCGTGTCCTTTGCGAGCTGCGCCTGCTGCGACTGGAGCTGCTGCTCCTGATGCATGCGCTCGTTCTCCGCGCGTTCGGTGCTCTGCTGCGTATAGCCCGCAAGGATGAAGCCGAGCAGCAGCGCGAACACGAAGCCGCCCGCGAGGATGGCATTGCGTTTGCGCGACTTCGTCCAGAACGGCGGTGCTGTACTTCCCGCCCCGCCGGCCGTTCCCTGTCCTGCCGTGTCTGCCGCTGGTGCATCGAGCGGCGCGAGCTCGCGCACGCCTGTGCGGCGACGCGGATGCTGCATCACGGCATCATCGAGCGTCGGGATGGATTGCGTATCATCAAGCGCAGGCGTCTGTCCCTGCCGTTTCTGGGACTGCAACGGCTTTCCGAGCACTTGCGTCTCGTCAAACTCCGAACGCCCGTTCGGACGATCTTGTGCCATCGATCAATCTTCCTTCTTTGCTTCGCGCTCCGCGAGCGCGCCGTGTTCTTTCTGCATCGTCTCGCACAGCCGCCGCAGCGTCCAGAACGTGTTAAACGGCGTCACGACCGTCTTGTACTGCACGCTGGGCGACACAGCCGCCGCGAGCGCGGCCAGCACTTCGTCGAGGCGCTTTCCCTTGATCTTGTCGAGGATCAGCACCTCGTGTGGGAAGACGAAATCTTCCTCGTCCTCATCCGGCGGCGTCACGCGGAAGCCTTTCATGCCGATGAGATATCCGATTTTCTGATGATGCGCCTCGGGCGGCAGGATGCGCGAAGGGACGCTCGTCCGGTCGAGTGCCCGGCGCACGGCGCGGATGCGTTCTTCGTCATTGAATCCATAGAGCAAAGCTTGTTCTTTTCGTTTCACGATGCATGCTCCTTCAAGAATGGATGCCGCGCATGAGGAGATACGTCACGAGCTCGTCCATTGAAACGCCCTCTTCGTCCTTGCGGCGATCGAGATCGCGTTGCAGGGTGCGCGGCAAGCGGATCGTCAGCGTGTCCGCCGGCTTCGGCGGTTCGGCTTTTTTCTGTGCCTTCGCAGGCTTCGCCGCGGCTTTCGCATCCGTGGTTTTCTTTGCAGGTGCGTCCTTTTTCGTTTCCGGCTTCATCTGCTTTTGCGGTTCTGCCTTTGGCTGCGCTTTCTTCGTCGAAGCGTTCTTCTGCACTTGTGACGTGCCTGCTTCTTCCTGCGCTTTCGCAGCTTTCGTTTTTTTCTTCGTCTTTTCCGCTTTCTTGGCGACTTTCGCGTCCGTCTCCTTCTTCTCGTCCTTCGCAGGCTTTTCGGTCTTCGCCTTGCGCGGCTTTTTCGCCGGCTTCTCCGGCTTTTCTGGCGGGTAGCAGAGGAATTCGTCGTAGGCGCTCCGCAGCGTCTCGCTCGCCTGCTTTGTGCCGACGCCGATGATGTACGATTTTTCGCCGCTGTTCAGTGCCTCGGCGATCTTCACGAAATCGGAATCCGTCGTGATGATGAAAAAGCGCCGCACGCCGTCCTTGTACAACACGAGCGCCGAATCATAAAGCGCGTTGTCAAGCGAGTTCTTGCCAAGGTACGTCCGCGTCACGGGACGGAACGTGAAGCCCGGGCGGCGTCTGAGCCGCTCCCAACGCTTCTGATCCTCGGGCACCTTGTCCCAATCCGTGACGACGATGATGCGGCACGGCTGGAAGCGCCGCGCCTTGCCGAGCGTGTAGTCGAGCATCTCGAACGGCGCGTTCTCGATGTCGTAGAGGATCGCAACGGTATCGTTGCTGGAATCAAATGTCATAAAATCCTTTCTTTCTTCTTGTTGTATTTCACGTTCATGTAGTCAATCGGTACGATTATATCACGCGGTGCAAGCGCGCGCTAGAGCAAGCGTCACGGAATCCTCTTTTCTTTTCATTCGCCATTTCTTCTGCGTTTTCCTGCCATGAGGTTGCTGCAAAATAACTGCAACATCCCCCTGTGTTTTTTGTAAAAATAGAAGGAAAAATCTGACGTTGAGGCGAATATATCGGATATATAAGATGTGATACGGTGGAGAAGGGAGTTCGAAACATGGGAACAGAAAAGCATATCGGCCTCGTCGCAGATGATGCGTGGTTGGCACCATACGAAGACGCCATCCGTGGACGCCATGATCATGCCGTGTGGAAAATCAATCAGCTCACGGGCGGGAGCGGCAGCCTCTCCGATTTCGCGAATGGACATGCGTACTTCGGGCTGCATCGCACGCAGGACGGCTGGGTGTTCCGCGAGCGGGCACCGCACGCACTGGATATTTTCCTCATCGGTGATTTCAACGGCTGGCAGGAGCAGCAGCGGTACCGTTGCCAGAAGCTGGGGGACACGGGCAACTGGGAGCTGAAGCTGCCGGCGGACGCGATCCATCACGGCGACCTCTACAAAATGAAAGTGAAATGGTCGGCAGGCGGCGAGGGGGAGCGCATCCCTGCTTGGTGCCAGCGCGTGGTACAGGATGAACAGACGAAGATTTTCTCGGCGCAGGTCTGGGCGCCGGAAACGCCCTATGCCTGGCAGCAGGATCATTTTCGCCCGAACCGCGACCCGCTCTTGATTTATGAGTGCCATATCGGCATGGCGGGCGACGCGGAAAAGGTTAGCACTTACAAAGAGTTCCAGGAAAATGTCCTCCCGAGGGTGAAGCGGGATGGCTACAACGCCATTCAGGTCATGGCGATTCAGGAACACCCGTATTATGGCAGCTTCGGCTATCATGTGAGCTCGTTCTTTGCGGCCAGCTCCCGTTTCGGCACGCCGGAGGAACTCAAGGAGCTCGTCGACACCGCGCATGGCATGGGCATCGCGGTCATCATGGATCTCGTGCACAGCCACGCTGCGCGCAACGAGGCCGAGGGACTCGGGAACCTCGCAGGCGACCCCAACCAGTATTTTTATCCAGGCGACCGACACGACCATCCGGCATGGGACAGCCTCTGCTTTGATTACGGCAAGGACGATGTGCTCCATTTCCTGCTTTCGAACTGCAAATACTGGCTGGAAGAGTACCATTTTGACGGCTTCCGCTTTGACGGTGTAACGTCGATGCTGTATTACAGTCACGGGCTCGGGGAGGATTTTGGCGGTTACGGCGATTATTTCAACGGCCATCAGGACGATAACGCCATCTGCTACCTGACGATGGCGAACGAGCTCATCCACGAAGTGAATCCGGACGCCATCACCATCGCCGAGGATGTCAGCGGCATGCCTGGGCTCGCGGCGCCGTTCGAGGCGGGCGGCTATGGCTTTGACTATCGCCTTGCCATGAACATCCCCGACTACTGGATCAAGCTCATCAAGGAGAAAAAGGACGAGGATTGGCATCCCTCGGGCATTTATTGGGAACTCACAAACCGCCGGCAGGGAGAGCGCACCATTTCCTATTGCGAGAGCCACGACCAGGCGCTCGTGGGCGACAAGACGATCATCTTCCGCCTCATCGATGCCGATATGTACTGGCATTTCCGCAAGGGGGACGAGAGCGGTGCGGTCACGCGCGGCATCGCCCTGCACAAGATGATCCGTCTCGCCACGGCCTCGACGATGAATGGCGGCTACCTGAATTTCATGGGCAACGAGTTCGGGCATCCCGAATGGATCGATTTCCCGCGCGAGGGCAACGGCTGGAGCTACAAATACGCGCGCCGCCAGTGGCATCTCGTCGACGATCAGACGCTCTGCTATCATTGGCTCGGCGATTTTGACCAAGCTATGTTGCGCGTACTCACGAGCGTACCGGCCATTGAAACCTTCCCTGTGCAGGAAATCTGGCACGACGACGGCGATCAGGTGCTGGCCTACGCGCGCGGCGAGCTCGTCTTCGTCTTCAATTTCTCGCCGACGCGCTCGTTCCCGGACTACGGCTTCCTCGTGCCCGAAGGCAAGTATCATGTCGTGCTCAACAGCGATGCGAAAACCTTTGGCGGCAACGGTTTCGCCGACGACAGCGTCGTGCATGCGACGAACTACGACCCGCTCTACGCCAAGGACGGCAAAGGCTGGCTGAAACTCTACATCCCGGCGCGCAGCGCTGTAGTGCTCAAGCGGTGCTGACGGTGAATCTATAGCATCTTGTTAATCTACAAAAGGGCTGTTACAGTTAGCGATTTTTCGCTGCTGCACAGCCCCTTCTTTGTCTCGTTCAGACAACATAGACAGTAATGATGAAACGACTGGAAATCTGTATAATGATTGCCATCTCCTTTTGTTGTACATATATATATATTACGAGTAACATATCACGGCAAAAATATAATATCAATGATTACAGATAGAGTTCCTTGCGAGATTTCCGCTGGCAAACGATCTGTGTCAGCCTCTTCCCCGCCCGTCAAAATCGCTTTTTCCTGCTTTTTATTGCCCGCCTGCTGGTTTCCTGCTATACTTGATGCAGCAACTTTTCGAGAAAAGAGGTTCTATCTTTTATGATGTTATCGCGGAAATCCGTCGAACTCCTCGCACCCGCCGGCACGTGGGACGCACTCGTCGCCGACGTCGAGTCCGGCGCGGACGCCGTATACCTCGGCGGCAAGCATTTCAACATGCGCATGCACGAGGGCGATTTCAACTTCACGGACGAACAGCTCAAAGAGGCCATCGACTACTGCCACGCTCACGGCGTGCGGCTCTACATCACGCTGAACAATCTCATCAGCGACGAAGAGCTCCCGGCGCTGAAAACATATCTCGCGTACCTTGAAACGATCCGCCCCGACGCGATCCTCGTGCAGGACTTCGCCGTCTTGGAGCTCGTGCACGAGATGGGCATCACGATCCCGCTGCACACGTCCGTCATGATGAACACGCACAACGAGCACGCGATCGAGAAGCTCAAGGAATACGGCATCACACGCATCGTCGTCGGCCGCGAGATGACGCTTTCGGAGCTCACAAACTTCCGCGCGAAGACGGGCATTGAGGTCGAATACTTCATGCACGGCGATATGTGCGTGTCGGAAAGCGGCCAGTGCATCCACTCAGGCGTCGTGTTCGGCCAGAGCGGCAACCGCGGCCGCTGCTTGAAGCCGTGCCGCTGGGCGTACGACCTCGTCGACGAGACGACGGGCGAGCGCGTCGACGAAGGAAGCGCGGGGCCGTACAAGCTCGCACTCAAAGACATGTGTATGTACCGTGCCATCCCGCAGCTCATTCAGGCCGGCGTGTTCTCGTTCAAGATCGAGGGCCGCATGCGCCCGGCGCCATTCCTCCGCCGCATCGTCTCGACATATCGTGCGGCCATCGACGCGTACATCGCGGACCCGACGGGCTACACGACGGATGAAGCGGGCTGGAAAAAGCTGTACGACAACCGCGCGCGCGATTTCACGACGACGTTCGCGTTCGGCCAGCCGACGGCAAAAGACATCGGCTTCACGGGCGAGCGCGAGCCGCGCTTCTTCTCCGACGCGGTGAAAGAAGCTGGCTTCCAGGACGACATCCTGAAACAGGAACGCGCCATCGACAAGCCGTTTGACGCGCATCCGCGCCTCTCCGTGCGCGTCGCGACGCCGGCCGCTGCAAAAGCCGCCATCGAGCACGGCGCTGACGCCGTCTACGTCGGCGGCGAAGCGTTCCGCCCGAACCGCCCGTGGACGCTCACGGACTATCAGGATGTGCTCGCGACCGCCGACGGCCGCGCGAAGGTCGTCCTGCAGACGCCGCGCACGACGATGCGCCGCGAGTGCGGCGAGCTCGAACAATTCTTCACGGGCCTCACGAACTGGGAGCGCCAGCCGGACGGCATCCTCGTCAGCAATCTCGGCGCGTTGAAACTCGCGAAGACACTGACCGAACTGCCCGTGCAGGCCGACGTCTCGTTCAACCTTTTCAACCATCTTGCTGCGCGCTTCCTCAAGGAGAACGGCCTCACGATGGCCTGCGCGTCGCTCGAGCTCTCGTTCGAGCAGCTGCGCGAGATCGTCGAGTCCTCGGAGCTCCCGATCGAAGTCATCATCCATGGAAGTTACGAGTCCATGATCTGCGACCATGATTTCATTGGCATGAACGTGAAGTACAACGAGCTCGACAATCCCGAGCTCCTTGACCGCCATTTCGCGCTCAAAGACCGCGCCGGCGAACTCCATCGCCTGCGCATCGACCAGTTCGGCCGCACGCACATCTATTTCGCGAATGACCTCTGCCTATATCCGTATCTCGCAAAGATGGGCGGCATCGCCTCGTACCGCATCGAGGCGCAGGACTACGACGCAGACCTCACGGCGACCGTCACGTGGATGTACCGCAAGGCGCTGAACGAACTCGCCGCCGGCCGGGAGGTCATGGCGTTTGACGACCAGATGTTCGAGATGGTCAAAGGCATGACGCCGCGCGCGCTCGGCATCGGCACGTTCCGTTTCCGCGAGTCGCGTAACTCGATTTGATTTTGGAAAGAGACATTTATGAACGAAAAACATTTCATCGGCCCCGAGGCCATCATCGAAAAAAAGAAAAAATACATCATGCCCTGCCTCGCCCATTTCTACCAAAACCCGCAGGAAATGGTCAAAGGCTCGATGCAATATCTCTGGGACAGCAACGGCAAAAAATACCTCGACTGCTATGCCGGCGTCTCCGTCATGAACTGCGGCCATTGCAATCCCGAAATCACCGAGCCCATGAAGGCGCAGATCGACGAGCTGCAGCACGTCTGCAACATTTATCTGACGGAAAACTTCGTGAACCTCGCCGAACGCCTCGCCGCCGTCACGCCGGGGGACCTTCAAAAATGCTTCTTCTGCTCGACGGGCTCGGAAGCGACGGAAGGCGCGCTGCTGCTCGCCGAAGTCTACAACGGCAACAGCGAGATCATCGCGCTGCGCCAAGGCCTGCACGGCCGCACGAAGCTCGGCATGAGCGTCACGGGCCTCACGATGTGGCGCACGGCGCCGACGCCGGTCGGTGGCATCCACTTCGCGCCGAACCCCTACTGCTACCGCTGCCCGCTCGGCAAACGACCGGACACCTGCGACCTCGCCTGCGCGAACGCCATCGAGGATCTCGTCAAGACCGCGACGAGCGGCCACCCGGGCGCGTTCATCGCCGAGACGATCCAGGGCAACGCCGGCATCGTCGTGCCGCCGAAAGGATATTTCCAGCGCGTGAAAGAAATCCTCGCACAATACGGCACGTTGCTCATCGTTGACGAAGTCCAGACGGGCTTCGCGCGCACGGGCAAACTGTTCGCCATCGAGAACTTTGACGTCGTCCCTGACATCATGTGCATGGCGAAAGCACTCGGCAACGGCGCGCCGATCTCGTGCTTCATCTCGACAGCAAAAATCGCCGACACCTACACGCGCCCCGGCGCCTCGACGCTCGGTGGCAACCCCGTCTCGTCGACGGCCGGCCTCGCCGTGCTCGACTACATTGAAAAGCACGACCTCTGCAAGAACGCCGACGAGCGCGGCAAGCAGCTCCGCGCAGGCCTGCGCGACCTCCAGTCGCGCCACGGCGTCATCGGCGACGTGCGCGGCCTCGGCCTCATGGACGGCGCGGAATTCATCCATCCCGACGGCACGCCAGCGCCCGAACTCCTCGATGACGTGCTCGAGGAAATGAAAGACCGCGGCTACATCATCGGCAAGAACGGCGCCGGCCGCAACGTCATGGCCTTCCAGCCGCCGCTCGTCATCACGGAGCAGAACGTCAACGACGTCTTGGGCGAACTCGACCGCGTGCTCACGGAAAAGCATCTCTGATTTGACAAAGGCGCGCCCGTCTGCTAAAATATATTTCGTTCATGACGCAACTGCATGAACACCTGCCGGTGTGGCGGAATTGGCAGACGCAGCAGACTCAAAATCTGCCGTTGGAAACAATGTGCCGGTTCGAGTCCGGCCACCGGCACCACGCGAAAACAAAAAGGAACGGAAGCGCCTCGCTTTCGTTCCTTTTTCTTGTATCTGGAGTTTTTTATGAGCAAAACCATTGGCATCATCGCCGAATACAATCCGTTCCACAACGGCCATCTCTACCAGCTCGCAAAAATCCGCGAAGCCTATCCCGATGCCACGATCGCCGTCACGATGAGCGGCAGCTTCACGCAGCGCGGAGAAGCGGCCATCCTCGACAAATGGACGCGCGCAACGACCGCCGTCAAAAACGGCGCTGACCTCGTGCTCGAGCTCCCCTACGCCTTCGCCTGCCGCAGCGCCGAGCGCTTCGCACGCGGCGGCGTACAGAGCCTCGCAGCCCTCGGCATCGATGTGCTCACCTACGGGGCGGAGTCGCGCGACCTCGCCCCGCTCCAAGCCGCCGCCGCATGCATGGACAATCCTGCGTTCCAATCCGCGCTCCACGACCGCATCGCCGACGGCGCATCCTACGCCGCTGCGCTCAGCGCCGAGCTCACATCACGCACAAGCCTCGACGAAGCACTCCTGCACGCGCCGAACAACATCCTAGCCATCGAATACCTCCGCGCTCTCGCACGTTACGCGCCGCACATCACGCCGCTCCTCATCCCGCGCACGGGCACAGCGTATCACGACGACACACTGCACGGAATGTTCGCCAGTGCCACAGCTATTCGTCACGCACTTCATACCACGCCCGATTGGAACGTCTTGCGCACCGTCATGCCATCATCATCCTTCGAGGCTCTCAAAGACGCATATACTGACAATCTCCCGCGTCAAGGACTTCTTCTCCGTCCTCTGCTCGCCCGCCTGCTCTCAATGGACGGCGACACGCTCCGCTCCATCGCAGGCATGAACGAAGGCCTCGAACACCGCCTGCTCGAAAAAGCACAGACCGCTTCCTCTTGGGACGAACTCATCAGCGCTGCCGCCACGAGCCGCTATCCGCGTTCCCGCATCGCGCGCACGCTGCTTCACCTCTTGACGAACTTCACGAGCGACGTTGCACGTTCTTGCGACGCGACCGGCCCGCGCTATCTGCGCGTCCTCGCGATGAACGCAGCCGGCGCAGGGCTCCTGCATCGCGCAAAAAAAACAGCCCATCTTCCGATCATTACGAAGACGAGCCATTTTCTGAACCGCCGCGATACGCTGCGGCCAATAAATGAACTAAATCCATTGCAACAAATGCTGCTGTTTGACATCCGCGCGACGCAGCTGCGCGGCCTGGCACTTCACGCCGCATCTGCCGCGCCACTCGATTTTTTAACCTCGCCCGTTTACGTAAAGCAATAAATCTCCACGGCCCGCGGCGCGGTCGTGATCTCCATCGGCAGCATCGGCCCGGCCTCGCCGTCGAGGTCGCCCGAGAGCTCCGCGTCCGCCGTGACCGTAAAGCGGCTGGCCTGCACGTGGAAGATCGACGGCAGGTCGAACACGGGACGCCCCGCGAAAAGATCCGTGCTGAGCCGCATGACCTGCGCGACATTCGTTTTTTTCACGGCGAGGAAATCGAGCTTGCCATCGTCAATCTCCGCGCACGGCAAAATATCTTTGAAGCTCGCAACCGTCGCGCTGTTCACGACGAGGAACAAAAACGCATCGAATTCGTACGGCGTGCCGTCTGCTTCCATCTGGAAATGCGCAGCGCGCATCTTCGGGATCTCGCCAATGCCGCGCAGATAATACGCGAACTTGCCGAGCGCGTTCTTGAGGCGCGGCGGCACCTCATGCGCGATGCCCGTCATGACGCCGGCGCTCGCGACGTTGATGAAATATTCCTCGCCGACCTTGCCGAGGTCGACAAGGCGCGTGCTGTCCGCCGCAATCGCGTCGAAATACGCGTCGTAATCGTCATTGATGTGCAAATATGTCGCAAAATCGTTCGACGTGCCGCTGCCGATAATGCCAACCGGCAAACGGAGCTCGTTTTTCACGACGAGATTCACGATCTCATGCACCGTGCCGTCGCCGCCGGCCGCGATGATACCGTCCGGCTGCACCTCGCGCACGAACGCCGCGAAATGATGGTTGTGCCGGAGCGTGCGATACGGGATGATGATGCAGTCGCGCTTCTGAAACTCCTTGATGATCCAATCGAGCTTCCGCTTCAGCGCCGCGTGCCCCGACACGGGATTGTACGCGAGCACGAATCGTTTCATTTGCGTCCCTCCTCAGCGCCGTCCGGCGTATTTTTTTTGTCCGTTTTGTCTTTGAACACGCCAATCGCGCGCAACGCACGGATGCTGTACCGGCCGATCATCGGGATCTTCGCCATGTCTTCCTCGAGGATGCCGCCGATCAGCACCATGACGAGGATGTAGACGAAGCAGCCGAAGAATACAGCGCCGAACGTCGACACCGCGCCGATCGCCCACCACGCCATCGTGAGATCGTAGAATCCCTTGACGGCAACGGCCATGACGACGGACGAGATGACCGTCTTGACGAGCTGCGGAACTTCGATGCGGTAACCGATGAATTTGTAGATGAACACGAGGTTGATGATAGCCGCGACGCCCATGTCGGCCGCCGTCGCCCACGCCGAGCCCATGATGCCGAGCCAGGGGATGGCCGTGAGATTCCAGTTCAAGAGCACTTTCGCCGCCGCTGCAAGAATCATGTTCACCATGGGGATCGTCGGATGGCCGAGCCCTTGCAGGATGGCCGTCGAGACCTGATGCAGGCCGAGCAAGACGATCGAGAACGCCGAGATCATGACGGCCGGCCCGGCGCCCGGCGCGTTGTAAATCAGCGCGGAAATCGGCGTTGCCAGTACGAACACGACGACAAACGCCGGAAAACAGACGAAATTCGAGATGCGCACGGAAGCCGCCGTCTGCGTATAGACGCGGCTCATGTCTTTGAGAGCGCGCGCTTCCGAGATGATCGGCACGATGCTCATGGCCATCGACGCCGTGAGGATGGTCGAGAGGTTGACGAGTGGCACGGCCATGCCCGTGAGGTAGCCGAAGAGCTCCGTCGCCTCGTTGATGCTGTAGCCCGCGACTTCGAGGCGCTGCGGCACGATCATGAGGTCGAGATTTGACACGACCGGCAGCATGAGGCTCGACGCCGAGACGGGGAGCGACAGCATGAAGATGCGGCGCATGACGCGCTGCCACGACAGCGGCTGCTCTCCTGGCGGCGGCGCGAGTTCCTTGCCGTAGTCACGCTCGATGTCGCGGTCGAGCTTCCAATGGAAATAGACGAGCACGATGAGGCCCGTGACGGCACCCGCAAGCGCGCCGAGCGAAGCACCGGCCGCCGCGTAGTCGAGGCCCCACGGCAGGAACAGGTCG